>Ga0233420_10000323_pt1 | contig 21194 bp, 20 predicted proteins | sample Watercolumn_Mata_4_FD_183009 | JGI IMG/M metagenome (GOLD analysis project Ga0233420, IMG submission 183009) | Freshwater microbial communities from Lake Matano, South Sulawesi, Indonesia - Watercolumn_Matano_2014_102_MG | ecosystem: Environmental > Aquatic > Freshwater > Lake | place...
TACAGGACATCCTAGAGTTTTTTAAAAGAGGATACTTTAATCATATTAAAAAAATAAAATATTAACTTTAGGGCATTATATCAATTTAAAGAGGTCATTACAGACATATTTTTTGAAACTTAAGCCAGTAATCTGCAAGTAATGGTTCCTGCAATCTCTGCGTACTGTAATTCAAGATAAAAAGCACAGTAGAAAAAATCGGATTGAAAATTACGGACATAAGTAAATAAAAACAAGCAGGTACAAGAGTTGCGATAAGTACTCCGTTTTCTTTGAATCTGTGTTCAAGCTTATACGCGTATCTAAGACAGAAAATTGCAATAATTCCGGCAATAGCTCTCGATATTCCTAATAAAGATAATGGTATGCCTGATAATTCAAAATAGGGAGGTTGAAAGGTATTCAAGAAAGCAAGAAATGGAGTTGTAAATAAACCGAATAATATAATTCTTCGGAGTGAGGGATTATTTTTTATAATTTCAAGTGAATCTTTCAACATTTTAAAAGGCGACGTTTCCGCATGATGATATTTATTTTGCGGTTCCTTTAATAATAAAGATATTATTAAAGCTAAAAATACGCTGATAATTGTCAAGATTATTCCTGAAGTTATTTGGGATGGAGATTTTGATGAAATAACAAAACTGCTTACAATTGCCCCGATGATGAACCCAGCTTGACCGAATGAATTAATATTTCCCCATATTTTTTTCATCTCTTTTTCTCGTTTCTCATCTTTAAGAAAATCATATACAAGCGCCTGTAGTGCACCGGATTGGAATGCAAATCCTATACCCGCAATCATATTAATAAACACAAATGACATATAATTATTTGCAAATAAAAATAAGATTTCACCTACTAGCTGGAATACCATTGCCAATATCACAGATATTTTTCTCCCAAATTTATCAGCCAATAAACCAGTAGGTATTTCTGACAAAACCATGGTGAAGGTCAATATTCCCCAGAGAGAACCTATCTGCAAAAAATTCAATCCTTTTTGTTGGTAATAAATCGTAAGAACTGGAAGATAAAAATAAAGGCTTGAAAAAAAATATATGAGGGATACTTTACTCACATTATCCCATTTCTTGAACATGGATTCAGTATATCAGCTAAATGACTTCTTTTGTCGCATATAGTCCGTTGACAATATTTTTTATTTCTTATATTGTGTTTGATGAAATTTCCGATTTTATTACGACTTTCTCATTTGAAAGTTACTTCTGCATTATTAACAAACTGTGCTGCTGGATTTATCCTTTCTCTTGTTGGAACAAGTGATATTTGGTTATTGATGTCAAACGCATTTTTTGCTATGATCTGTATCATATTAGCAATTCATATAGAGGATCTACTTATATGATAAATCTAGATGAATTTTATCGGCGAGGACAACTTGGATTTGGGTTAGCTTTAATTGCTTTTCTTCTGACTCTTATCTTTCTTGCAAAATTTGATATTAAAAAATCAAAAAAGTCGAAATAATTCTTTTACTGTAAAAAACTTCTTAGGGTTGACAAACTAATTCATTCTGCTAAACTATTACTACTAGCGTGTATGTTAAATATAACTAAACAATCAGATTACGCGATGCTTTTTGTCACATATTTGAATGGAAAGAAAGAAAGATTTGTTCCTCTCTCAGAGCTCATAAAAGAAACAAAAATGCCTCAGCGGTTTCTTGCGCGCATTGCCGCAGAACTCGTGAAGAAAAAAATTGTCGTAAGCAAAGAAGGGAAAGTCGGCGGATACAAACTGACGGATAATGCATTTGATACATCGCTTTATGACTTTTTGAGTATTTTTGAGGGAGATCTCATATTTGTAAGGTGTTCGAGACCAAACTATAAATGCCCATGGGATTATATGTGTGCGCACAAAAGCTTTCTTCGACATTCGCTGCATGACCTCATTTCGCAAGAACTAAAAAAACATAAACTTCGTGACGTTTTTAATCCCACTCCGTCCAAAAAATGAGGACTTCGTTAGGGATTATGCCCAACGTAGTACCGATGAAATCGGGACGAAGTGGCATAAAAGTTAAATATTAACCAATATGTTGCAGCTTAAAGATCTCACTGTGTCGGCTGGGAGAAAAATAATATTGGAGGATATTAATTTTACTTTTGAAAAAGGAAAAACATACGCGGTCATGGGCCCAAATGGTTCTGGAAAATCGACTCTTGCGTATGCAATCATGGGGCATCCTTCATATCAGCTCCATAAAACTTCTCAAATTGTTTTCGGTAAAAAACGCATCGATACATTGCCAGCTGACAAACGCGCACAGCTTGGCATTTTCCTTTCGTTCCAGTCTCCTCTTTCTTTATCAGGTATCACCGTATTTCAGATGTTGCGCTTAGCATTGTCCGGAAAAGTAGATCCCCTGGTTATTCGTGAACGGCTTGATACATTAGCAAAAGAATTAAAAATTAAGGAAGAGCTGCTCAATCGGTCTCTAAATGAAAATACATCGGGTGGAGAAAAAAAGAAATTAGAGATATTGCAGGCGGCGGTATTGAATCCACAATGCGTCATCTTTGACGAAGTTGATACAGGCGTTGATATTGATGCTTTGAAAATCATCGCCAAGTTTATAAACTCGCACAAGAAAAATAAAACCTATATTATCATTACTCATTACAACAGGATTCTGAAGTATCTGAAACCGGATAAAGTGTTAGTGATGGTTGGAGGAAAATTAGTGAAAACAGGCGATTATAAGCTAGCGCATACAATTGAAAAGGAAGGATATGAACAATTCTCAAAGTAATCTCGATTTCGGCTACCGGTATGGATTTTCCATGCCGCAAAACTACGTTTTTAAGTCGAAAAAAGGACTTTCTGAAGATGTGGTGCGGAACATCTCAATAATGAAGGAGGAGCCGTTGTGGATGACAGAGTTTCGACTGAAAGCGTATCATATTTTCAAAGAAAAGCCAATGCCTACGTGGGGAGCAGATCTTTCGAAGATTGATTTTAATGATATTTACTATTACATTCGTTCAACTGACAAGCAGGTAAGTTCCTGGGACCAGCTTCCAAAAGAAATAAAACAGACCTATGACAAAATCGGCATCCCTGAAGCTGAAAAAAAATATCTTGCAGGTGTTTCTACGCAGTATGAAAGTGAAATTGTTTATGAAAATATAAATAAAGAATTGATTAGGCAAGGAGTGCTTTTTTGTGCTATGGATACTGCGGTAAAAAAATATCCGGAGATTGTGCAGAAATATTTCGGTACAATTGTTCCTCCGCATGATAATAAATTTGCAGCTTTGAATTCCAGCGTCTGGTCGGGCGGTTCATTCGTCTATGTTCCAAAAGGGGTTCATGTGAACCTTCCGCTCCAGGCCTATTTTCGTATCAACGCCGAACGCTTCGGTCAGTTTGAAAGAACATTGATTATCGCAGAAGAGGGAAGCTTTGTGCATTATGTGGAAGGTTGTAGTGCTCCAGTCTATACAATCAATTCTCTTCATGCAGCCGTTGTCGAGATTATAGTGAAGAAGAAGGCGCGGGTTCGCTATACTACTGTCCAAAACTGGAGCAAAAATGTTTACAACTTGGTAACAAAACGAACGCGCGTCGAAGAAAACGGAATTATGGAATGGGTTGACTGCAATATCGGTAGCAAGGTAACCATGAAGTACCCTTCGTGTTATCTGGTTGGCGAAGGAGCAAAAGGAAAAGTTCTCTCGATTGCGTATGCGGCAAACAATCAACACCAGGATGCAGGAGCAAAAATGCTCCATTTTGCCCCGAATACGTCTTCGCGGATTGTTTCGAAGTCAATTTCCAAAGACGGCGGAAGGACATCATACAGGGGACTTGTACAAGTTATGCCGAATGCAAAGAACTGTTCGATATACGTAAGTTGCGACGCGCTTTTAATTGATGAAAAATCGAGGTCCGATACCTATCCGAATATGAAAATAAAAGAAAACGAAGTAGACGTACAACACGAAGCAACAGTCGAGAAGCTTGGTGAAGAAAAACTCTTTTATCTTGCGTCCCGCGGAATCAAAAAATCAGACGCAGAAGGACTGTTGGTCAATGGATTTATAGATCCGGTGGCGAAGGAGATACCCTTAGAATATGCGATAGAACTCAATAGACTTATTAATTTAGAGATGAGTGGAAGCGTAGGATAATAATGACAACCTTTATCGATTTGAAAAAACAAAAAAAAGAGAAACTCATTTTTAGTAAACCGGGCGACTACGTTGTTTTCATGCATAACCTGTCAGGTAAATTTACCTTTGATATACGATCGAAAGATGTCAGGCTAGACATCTATGGTCTTTTTCTTGGCAGGACAAAGGACGATTTTTCAGTCCACACGATCCAGAATCACAGCGCGCCGTCCTCTACGTCAAATCTTTTTATAAAAGGAGTTTTTTATGACTATGCGAAATTTCATTATCAAGGGCTTATCCGAATAGAAAAAAAAGCTCAAAAAAGCCACGCATACCAGAAAAATCAGAATATCATTATGTCTCCGTTTGCGTTCATCGAATCAAAACCCTATTTAGAAATCCTCGCTAACGATGTATTTTGTACTCACGGATCAACTACTGGTAAACTTAATAGCGACCAATTATTTTACGCAGAAACAAGAGGCCTAGAACAAGAAGAAGCAAAACAACTTTTGGTTGATGGATTTGTGAATGAGATTATTTTCAAAATTCGGGAGAAAATCCCAGACTTTGACTATGAAAACTCTTGACGTCACACAAATCAAAAAAGACTTTCCTATCTTTGAGCACAATCCTCATTTAGTGTATCTTGATTCGACCGCAACATCTCTCAAGCCTAGACAAGTGATTGAAGCACTAGACGCATACTACAAGCATTTTTCTGCAAATATCTACCGAGGTGTCTATGAAATCTCCGAGAAGGCAACCAAAGAGTACGAAGAAACAAGAAAGGTAATCGCGGATTTTATTCACGCAAAACCAGAAGAAATCATTTTTACGAGAAATACTACAGAATCTCTAAATCTCGTCGCATACGCGTTGGGGAGAGTTATAGTTGATGCGGGTGACGAGATTGTGACGACTGTTGCCGAGCATCACTCAAATTTTGTCCCATGGCAACAATTAGCTTTAGAGAATGGTGCAATTTTTAAGGTAATTGATATAACTGATGAGGGGAATCTGGACATATACGTGGATAAAATCAAATATCAAAAATCAAATATCAAAGATATAAATCAAAATTCAAAAATAAATTTAGAATCGATAATCACAAAAAGAACTAAGATATTAGTTTTGACTCATATTTCGAATGTGTTAGGAATTGTCAATCCTATTAAAGATATCGTTAAAGCTGCAAAAGCAATTAATCCTCACATTATTGTCGTTGTTGACGGAGCGCAGGCAGTTCCACATCTTCCGGTGAACGTTTCAGACCTGGGAAGTGATTTTTATGCGTTTTCTTCTCATAAAATGCTCGGGCCAACAGGCGTGGGTGTTTTATGGGGTAAATACGAGTTGCTTTCGAGCATGCCTCCGTTTAATTTTGGCGGAGAGATGATTCGGGAAGTACAGATTGAGAAGACGGTTTTCAAAGACCCACCGCAAAAGTTTGAAGCGGGAACTCCTCACATTGCGGGAGTGATAGCATTAAAAGAGGCGGTTCGTTATCTAAAGAGCATTGGACTTGAAACAGTCCACGACCATGAACAATACTTGCTTCGATACGCTGTAGAAGCGCTTAAGGAGGAGTTTAAAAAAGAAATCCAAATCGTAGTTCCCGAACACAATCAAAAATCAGGGATTCTTGCATTTAATTTTAAAGATTATCATCCGCATGATATTGCACAGATTCTTGACGAAAACAATGTGTGTATCCGTGCGGGTCACCATTGCGCAATGCCGCTTCATAAACGCCTTGACCTTCAGGCGACCGCGCGCGCGAGTTTTTACTTGTATAATACCAAGGAAGACGTTGATAAGTTAATAAAGGGATTACAAAAAGTTAAAAACGTACTACGATAATTGAATGAGTGAATCGATATATCAAGAAGTTATTCTTGAGCACTACCGAAATCCGAAGAATTTTGGAAAACTAACAAACGCAACAAAATCTACTACAGTTTTAAATCCACTCTGCGGCGACGCGATCACAATGACTGTGATTTTTAAAGGAGATGTACTGAAAGATATTAAATTCATAGGGCAGGGATGTGCGATTTCTCAGGCGCTTACATCGCAGCTTACAGAACATGTGAAAAATAAAACAAAGAAACAGTTGCGAAAGCTCGATCGCGCATTTATGATTAAATTAGTGGGCATCGAATTAGGGCCGAACAGATTAAAATGCGCGCTTTTACCATTAGAAGCGCTAAAAAAATTAATAGTTTAGATAAATAGTATGGATGGTCAACAACTTCTTGATCCACAAAAGCCTTCAGGACCTGTAGTTATTCGAAAATTAAAAACGTGGGTTGATCGCGATCTTTGTATTGGAGCCGCAACCTGCGTCGCAATAGCTCCAAAAACTTTTCTTTTGGATTCCGAGGCAAAGGCGGTATATCTCGCAACGTCTCCGGAAGATACCGACGAAACAATTATTGACGCTGCAAAAGGCTGCCCGGTAGCGGCAATTATTATTGAAGATGAAAACGGCAACAAAATCTTCCCGAAGTAAAAAATGATTGATTTTTCTTTAATTGTTGGCGGTGAGGCGGGATTTGGTATCATGACGACCGGCGCTTTGTTTTCGCGCATAGTCACACGACTGGGCTATCATATCTTTGACTACGTCGAGTATCCATCGCTCATTCGTGGAGGTCATAACGCTTATATCGTTCATGTGACTGACACAGAAACTCGCTGTCTAAAATCCACTGTAGATTTTTTAGTATGTCTCAACAAAGATACGTTTACGATTCATAAGGATAAACTTACCTCTTCAAGCTATGTAGTCTATGATTCTGAAGAGTTTGGGATAGATGGAGATAACAAAAAAGTTTCGGTGCCGTTCAAAAAAATATTAGAGGAGCTAAAAGGACAGGCGGTCATGAAAAATACTATCGCGCTTGGTGCTATTCTCGCATTGTTGGGAAGCGATTTAACGATTCTCAATGCGTTACTTGAAAAACAATTTGGAAAAAAAGGCCAGGAAGTTATATCGTTTAACAAACAGTTTGCGGAAAAAGGATTTAACCACGTGAAATCACAGTATACTTCACTCATTACTGCGCTTCTTCCCAAAAAAGAATCCGAGGAAAAACTTGTTTTGTCCGGCAACGAAGCGTTTTCCCTTGGCGCGGTGATTGCCGACTGCAGATTATATTGCGCGTATCCGATGACGCCTTCGTCATCGGTTTTGACAACGCTTGCAGCATGGCAGGAAAAAACGGGCATGATTGTTCGCCACGCAGAAGACGAAATTTCTGTCATCAATACCGCTATTGGTTCATCATTTGCAGGAGTTCGATCGGCAGTTGGAACGTCAGGCGGTGGATTTGCGCTCATGGTTGAATCTGTTTCACTCGCGGGAGTAACAGAAACTCCGCTTGTCATTTTTATCGCGCAGCGGCCAGGTCCTGCAACCGGAATGCCTACATGGACAGAACAAGGTGACCTACTGTTTGCCGTACACGCCGGTCACGGAGAGTTTCAAAAAATCGTGCTCTCGGCCGGAGACGTCGGCGAAATGCTCGAAGTAACTCTTAAAGCATTCGATTTGGCAGATATCTACCAGTTGCCGGTTATCGTTCTTTCAGAAATGTTATTGTCAGAGTCGCATGCATCTTTGACAAAGTCATTTGTTGATTCTGTCATAAAACAATATGCTTTGAGGCGCGGAAAAACAATTACAGAAAGCTCGGAGAAACCATATTTGAGATATAAGATTACCGATGATGGAATTTCTCCGAGGCTGATTCCCGGAGCTAAAGGAGTTTTTTACCAAGCGAATTCTTATGAGCACATAGAAGACGGTCATACAACTGAAGAAGTCATCCCAAGGATACAACAGGTTGAGAAACGAGGCAGGAAATGGCAGACATATTTGAAAAACGATTTTGAAGGACCAAAAGTATTTGGAGACATTGAAAAGGCGGATACCGTTTTGATTTCTTGGGGCGGAAACAAAGGCGCGATTCTGAAGGCCCTAGAGGTATTAAAAGAACGATCCAAAGAAGTTGCGTATCTTCATTTCACTCACCTATACCCATTAAACAGCGAGAAACTAAAACCACTCTTTACGAATAATAAGAGATATATGCTTGTTGAAAATAATTTTGACGGACAGTTTGGAAGGTTATTAAGGTTAGAAACTGGAATTGACATTAAAGATAGGCTATTACGATATGACGGACGGCAAATTACGCCTGAACAGGTAGTTGAAAAAATTCTATGAGTACAATTCAAGATTTTTCCGGTTACACTCCAACTTGGTGTCCGGGATGCGGAGACTGGGGGATTGGCGTTGCAATAAAAAGCGCGCTGGTTCAGCTTAACCTTGATCCATCATCGGTCGCGGCGGTATTTGGAATCGGTTGTTCGGGAAACATGAATGATTTTTTGAACGCATACGCGATTCACTCGCTTCATGGAAGGGCAATTCCTAACGCAATAGGCATAAAGCTCGCAAACCACAAGCTGCCCGTCATTGCAATTGTTGGTGATGGTGACTGTTACGGTGAAGGAGGTAACCATCTTATTCATGCTTGCCGCGGAAATCACGACATTACGGTTATCGTCCACGACAACGGCGTATACGGATTAACGACCGGACAGGTAGCGCCAACTGCGCAAAAAGGATTTAAGTCAAAGTCAACCCCCGCAGGAATAATCGAAGTTCCTATAAATCCTTTGATGCTCGCGTTGAGTTCGGGGGCAACCTTCGTTGCACAGACATTTGCCGGAGATACGCCTCACGTGATTTCAATGATAAAAGAGGGAATTAGCCACAAAGGTTTTTCTCTTGTCAACGTTCTGCAGCCCTGTGTTACGTTTAATAAGATAAATACCTATCAATATTACCGAGAGCATGTGTATAAACTGTTAGAAGACTATAAAAAAGACAATATCAAGGAAGCAATACAAAAAGGGTTAGAGGTAAATGAGGAGAAATTTGCTTTGGGTATTCTATATCAGGTCGAAAGACCGTCATACACCGACCAACTACCTCAAGTTCATGACACGACTCTTGTTGAAAAAAAACGATTCGAACATTTTGAAGAGCTTATTACAGAATTTATTTAGGGTTTAGATTGATAGAACAAGCTAAAAATACTATAGGATTTGGGGCATAAAAAGGCTCTTGACAGTTAGCAAATAATGTGTTAGACTGCTAATACATATGGCATTTTTAATCGGCTCGTCAGAACAATCCAATATATATCCCGTCGCAGCAGTACGCGACGGAATTGTATTCCCTTCAACAGAAAATGTGCTCGTCTTCGGTCGCCCCAAAAGCATCAACGCGATCAACGAAGCGATGAAAAAAGATAAAAAGATTGTCCTGATAATGCAGAAGAATCCCTCCCTTGACGAACCATCAAAAGAGCAGGTATATCACGTTGGAGTTCTTGCAGCAATAGAAAAAACAGTGATTGGCGAAAAAGGCGAGATTAATGCTTTGGTGAAAGGAAAAGAAAAGGTGAGATTAGTTGAATTTACCAAGGAGGCTGAATACTTTGAAGCAAAGATTGAGCGAATTGAGGAAAAGTTAGTAAACGATGAAGAAACACAAGCAATGGTACGCTATATATCTTCACAGATTAAAAAAGCCATCAATTTTGGGAAGACCGTGGACTTTGTATTCCTCATGAATATCCTTAACGTTACGAGTCCTCAGGATTTTTCCAATCAGATAGCAATAGTTCTCGATCTCAAACCAGACGAAAGACAAGAGCTTCTTGAAGAGAACGATCTTAAGATGAGACTCAAAAAAGAAGTTGATTACGTAAACCGAGAAATCAAGATTCTGGAAATAGAATACAATCTCTCGTCAAAAACGCAAAAAAAATTCGAACAGGGGATGAAAGAGAGCTTCTTAAGAGAAAAGATGAAAACAATCGAGGAAGAACTTGGAGAAAAAGGAGAAGACAAAGATGTGGGCGAATACCGCGAGAAAATCAAAAAAGCACGCATGCCAAAAGAAGTGGAAGAAAAAGCGATGAAAGAATTAAAACGACTTGGCCAGATGTCCCAATTCAACCCGGAGTCTTCATATATAAGAACATATCTGGATTGGTTGGTCGAACTGCCTTGGTCTGTTTCTTCAAGCAATAATGTGGATATTAAAGACGCAGAAAAGGTTTTGGATGAAGATCACTTCGGACTCAAAAAGATCAAAGAGCGGATTCTTGAATATCTCGCCGTCATGGAGTTGAGAAAAAGGAATGAAAAAGTTGAAGAAAATCCGCCTTCGTCCCACCAGGGTGGGACTACGGCGGACAAGAAAGGACATCAGCCAACAATTCTCTGTTTTGTCGGACCTCCAGGAGTTGGAAAAACGTCGTTGGGAAAGTCTATTGCCCGTGCGCTGGGTAGAAAATTTGTAAAAATATCCCTTGGAGGTATCCGAGACGAGGCAGAAATCCGTGGACACAGAAGAACGTATGTTGGGGCTCTGCCTGGGAGAATGATACAGGGAATTAAACAAGCGGGGACAAAAAACCCAGTGTTCATGCTCGATGAGATTGATAAGATTGGGCGTGATTATCGTGGCGATCCTTCCTCTGCTCTTCTTGAAGCTTTGGATCCAGAACAAAACCATTCATTTTCCGATCATTATCTCGAGGTCGCATTCAATCTTTCTGACGTATTCTTTATTACCACTGCGAATATTTTAGACACGATCCCCGACGCGCTTCTTGACCGATTGGAGGTAATACATTTTCCGGGATACACAGAAGATGAGAAATTTAATATCGCAAAAGAACACTTGGTAGGAAAACAGTCAAAAGCTCATAGCTTGTCAGACAATGAAGCGATGATAACTGACGCAGCTCTCAAAATGATTATTCGAAGGTACACTCGTGAGGCAGGAGTTCGTGAGCTCGAACGTCAGATTGCGACTGTTTTTAGAAAGATTGCAAGAGAAATTATTGAGAAAAAGGTGGAAAAAAAGACGGTTGGAGTTTCTGATTTAGGAAAATATCTTGGACCGTATAAGTACTCTTCACAGATGATTGAGGAAAAAGACACCATCGGAATTACAACGGGACTTGCATGGACGCAGGCTGGCGGTGACATTTTATTCATCGAAGTCGCGGTTATGCCCGGTAAAGGCGGACTTACCTTAACAGGACATCTCGGAGAGGTGATGAAAGAATCATGCCAGGCAGCTCTTTCCTATATTCGCGCCCGATGGGATAAATTCGGACTCAATAAAAACTTCTTTAATTCAATTGATATTCATGTTCACGTGCCGGAAGGCGCAGTTCCAAAAGACGGACCTTCGGCGGGTATTGCGATTACGACCGCAATGGTTTCGGCTCTGACAAAAATTCCGGTGAAACGCAATGTTGCGATGACCGGAGAGATTACACTAAGAGGAAGAGCTCTTGAAATAGGCGGAATAAAAGAAAAAGTTATTGCGGCGCACCGAGCAGACATTAAAACGGTAATTCTGCCGAAAGACAACAAAAAAGACCTCGAAGATATTCCACAGTATGTCTTAAAAGATCTCAACTTTGTTTTTGTTGATCACATGGATGAGGTTTTAAAGGTTGCGTTGGCATTTCCAAAGAAAAAAGTAGAATTTCCCCTCGTTTCTTCAAAACAATTTGCTCAGCTCAAACCGAACTAAAGTAGTCTCTTCAGGTTGAGATAGGTCTCGCGCATCTTATATGCAAAATTGTAGATTTGATATATCTGCGGGTTAATCACAAGATCATAGCTTCCTAGAAACTGCACAAATGTTCCACCGTAACCTTCTTTGAAGCGACTAAAGCCTGTCCATGGATGATCTTGATTATATTGAGGGGGGAGCGAACCCCACATATCAAAGTATTTGGCTCCCAATTTTTTTCCAAGCCTTATTGCTTCCCACATAAGGAGATTTGGTGCCATGACATTACGATATTCCGGCGAAGTGCCGCCGTAGGGGTAATACAGTACGTCTTTAAAATAAAATAGCTCATAGGCGGCGAGCGGAATATGGTTGTAAAAAGCAATTAAAATATGTGCAATATTCTTTTTCAATGATTCCCAGACGATTTTATGGTATAAAGGCGTATGCCCGTAATACTTCTGTCGTCTGCATGTTTCGAAATATAATTTAAAGAATATTTCAAATCCCTTCGAATCAGACATTTCTTTTACTACAACGCCTTTTTTCTGAGCTAAACGAATGTTGTAGCGAGTTTTGTGATGCATATGTTCCAGAAGCTCTTCTTCGGATTTTTTGAGATCGATTATCTGCGTCCATTCCGGAAACAGAGGATGAGGAGAGGGTATTAATTTGAAATTTGAAATTTGAAATTTGAAATTTTTTTGTGATTTGTGATTTGTGATCTGTGATTTTTGGACATACGGCTCAACTTTTATAAATATAAGGTTGTTTTTCTTGCCATAATGGTATAAAAATTCAAAAATCTTTCTTGATGGCCATGCGGAGCGGGGTAAATATCCGATTTTAAAATCGATATAGGGAATTTTATGAAAGGTCAACTGATAGACATTCTCAAGTTGATCTTTTGAGAATTCGCCTATCCGCAGCACTTCGATTCCCATTTTTTTTCTCGCTTCTCCCCATTCCCAAGATTGAAGGGGATTGAGAGCGATGGAATTATATTTTTTTTTGTCAAATGTGTCTTCTACGATACGAATGAGCATAGATTATTGTATGGCGTTTTGAATAATCGAAAGCGTTTCTTCTCCGCATTTTTCCCATGAGAATTCTTTGACGCGTTTCTTTCCTTTTTGAATAAGATCTGCTCGCAATTTTGTATCGTTTTTTATTTGTTTTATTTTTTCAACTAGATCGTCAACCCCCTGCGGGTCGAAATAGAGACACGCGTCTCCGCCAACTTCCGGAAGACTCGAGGCAAACGAGCTTATCACCGGACATCCAAAACTCATTGCCTCTAAGATAGGAATGCCGAATCCTTCATATAATGAGGGAAGCACGAAACAAAATGCATTTTTATACAGAAAAGCAAGCTGCTGATCGGTCACATAATCGCTGAAGTAAATATCGTTATTGAGTCCGAGTTCGCTTACGAAATCGAAGATGCTTTCAAAAAGCCAACCTTTCTTTCCTGCGACGATGAGCTTAAATTCCGGATAGGAATCTTTGAATTTTGCAAACGCTTGAATTAACGTAACGATATTTTTTCTCGGCTGTAGCGTTCCTACATAGAGAATATATGGATTTTTTGTGTCGATTTTAATTTTGGATTCCAAATTCTTGATTTTTAGCTCTTTTTCATAGCCGTTATATACTACTTCTACCCGTTCTTCAGGTATTTGATATGCTTTCATGATGTCATTTTTGGTTGTTTTAGAAACCGCTATAATCTTTTTTGCCTTATGAATTGAATATTGAGTCCAGTTACGTAGTTGATAGAGGTCTTTCTTTAAAAAATCTCCAGGGAAATAAATATAGGACAGATCGTGAATGGTTATTACTGTTGGCACCGGGCAAAATCTTGGTGCGTAGTGAGCAGGAGAAAAGAAAATATCAACATCTCGCTTTGAATACAAATGCAGCGGGAGAAATATCTGTGACCAAAATACTATTCCGGATATTACTTCATAAGAAAAGTAACGATTTGCATCGGGCAGATCGCTCGAAGGCTTGTGTCTCAGAAAAATTTTGAACTGAGTATTTTTATCGGCGCGTTTTCTGAAATAACGAAGAAGATTCAGTGTATAAACAGATACGCCAACCTTCATTGGAACATTTGCTTCATTAGCGTCAACGCCGATTATCATAAAACGTATAACGTGAAACGTATAACGCGTAACATTGTCATTCCGGACTTGATCCGGAATCCATATAATTCCCCTCTCTGGATTCCCGCTTTCGCGGGAATGACATAAGAGCATATATTATACTTTCGTAATATTTTTTCCACGTGAATATTTTACTCCTTTGTATTCCTTTTTTAATAAGTTGTTTTCTCAGGTTTTCATCCTGTATTAGTCTATTGATTGATTGATACATATTTTCAATATTGAGCGGATCAAAAAACAGAGCCGCATCTCCGGCGATTTCTCTGATTGACGAACTATTCGAACAGGTGACCGGAGCTCCGGACCTCATCGCTTCAATAATCGGATACCCAAATCCTTCCCAGATTGATGGGAAAACAAAAAAAAGACATGAAGTATAGAGAGAATAAAGTTCGTCATCAGGAACGAAACCAAGAAAATTGATGTTAGATGTTAGATGTTTGATGTTAGACGACTTGCCCCAACCTTTGGGGCCCACTTCAATTAATTGAAGTGTATTATTGTTCAGCTGTTTAAATGCCTCAAACAGGCGACTGAGATTTTTTCGCGGTTCGAGTTTTCCCACGGTTAAGATAAATTTTTTTTCTTCAAGATTGTATTTTTTTAATGTCTTATTAATTTGATTTTTTGATTGTTTTGTTACTTCGACTCCAGGATAGTTAACGACGATACGATCTTCTTGAATGTTCAATAACTCAACTAGATCTTTTTTTGTTGCGTTTGAATCGGCGAATATAATCTGCGATTCTTTTTTGACATGCTGCAGTCGTTTTTCCTGGGTTTTTCTAATTTTTTGATCGACAGTATCAGGATAGCGAAAGCACGTTAAATCGTGGACTACTGTTGCTTTTTTAACCCCAGACAAGAGTGGCTCAGACCAATCGGAAGTAATAAAGAAATCGATCCTAGATCCTAGATTATAGATCTTAGATGAGAGAAAAAAATTATGAATATCATTTGTAAGAAATGAGAGAAGAGTCGCCGGGAGTTTTCGTTTGATGAGCTTATGGCCTTGAGAGAGGATTTTTTGTTCCAGAGAGCGATCTAGATTCCTTCTTAATGAAGAAAAGAAAAATACCCATTCATTTTTTTTATCATTCACAAGGATTGAATCGACAAGGCCGCTTGTAAATCTCGCAACGCCGGTTCCCTCGTATACGATTTGAGAAATGTCGATTCCAATTTTCATAGGCCGTGGTAGACCATTTCTAACGTCTGCGCAATTGTTTTCCAGTTATATTTTTCCCTAACGAGGTCATACGCATTTTGTCGGATATCTTCATACATCGATTTGTGAGAAAGAATCGAAGAGATTGCCTTAACAAATTCATCTGCGCTATTTGCAATAAGGACGTGTTTTTTATGCTCTACGTCCAGACCCTCAACTCCTGTTTTTGTCGAAATTACGGGGACGCCCGATGCCATAGCGGCGAGTATTTTTAAACGCGTTCCACCTGGTCCGAATATCGGTGCAATAAAAAGCGCTGCTTTTTTGAAAAGCGATTGGACAGTTTGTAAATCATCAGGTTTTATATTAACAATTGAAACCCCATTTTTTTTAAATTCGCCAATCTTGTGTGCATTCTGACCAGAAATAATGATCTGGATATTTTTAGAAATACTGTGAAGCTTTGGCGCAATATTATAAGTAAGATAGCGTGCTGCCTCAACATTCTGGAGCCAGTTAAAATTACCCTGGAAAATAATTAAAACATCTTTTAGACTATTTGGTTTTAGATTTTTAGTAATCATTTCTTCACCCGCGCCGTTTGGAACGATCGTCGTCTGTATACCTGGTTCGAGCCCCTGGATAATTTTCTCATCGGATTGAGATACGGTTGCAACAATATTCGCCTTTCTCCAGTAAAAGCGTTCAGAGCGCATTAACTTCACGATATCAAGATAAAACAAAAATCGTATATACCAAGGAAGTGAGTTCACAAAATGTTGATAGACCTTATACTCGATGGTCTGTTCAACCAAAATAATCGGGACGTTTGTATCTGGAATATGAGGCATAATGTAGAATGTTTCGGCGTGAATTGCGTTGAATCGTTCGGTTGCCAAAAGCTTCTCAATCGTCATTTTTGCTTCCTGAGAAAAGTTGCGGACAATAAGGAAAGGGAGAGAAGAGAAAATAGCCCGAAAGACAAGACTCAGTTGCCAGGGTTTTTTTGCCCGACGGCATAGGTAAATTTTTTTGCAGTAGCGTTTTAGATGAGCCAGATATTTTTTTTCGCTGTCTTCTTTGTAAAGCGCAACCAGGGTGATCTGATTATTCTTGCTTAGATACTTAAGGAGATTCAGTGTTCTTATCTGTCCGCCGGATGAGGGGGGATAAGGAACATACGGAGTAAGCATTAAGATCTTCATAATAAGTTAGAGTGCGAACATGGCAAATGTTTTATTTTCAAATACCACTTTGTATCTTTCCTGTTTTAATTTCTCAATGAGATCTTCATGGAGTGTTACCAGATATGTATAGCCTAGTTTCTTCAGTTCTGCCGGTTCTTTGTAGATTGACGGAGCGCCCCGGCGCTCGGTAAGATATAAGAGAGTCGTATCGCCGGTACGGTCGGTAACAATTTTATCATCTTCATTTGTCAGTGTTTTTACGACGTTTGCAATCTGAGGAAGCTCAGAGGGATACGAATAATAATCTTTTACCTTATAAAAAGAAAAGAAAAAAGAAAGAGCAAAGAATCCAAAGACAACGATGGAGCTTATTATTGGGTGATAAAAAAGCTTGCGATTTTCAAAAACGACTGACGCCCCGGTTCCTACGAGGAGCGCTATGGCCGGAAGGATATAGGTCTGATAATACTCGTGTTGAACATTGCCGCCCTGGAAGACAAAAAGATACGCAAAGGCTGATATAAAAATACTCGTTAGAATAGTTTTTTTGTGTTTTGCGAGGATTCCCAAAACAAAGAAAAACGTAAGGAATCCTCCGAGCATATAGTTATTAATCCGCTCAAAGAAAATCCAGCGGAAAAACGCAGGCCTAAAAAAGATATTTTGGAGTCCTTGATACGTGTTTACGCTCGTGATGAGCCAGTCGCTTGGCGGAATTCCCTCGGGATAGTTTTGAATATAAAGCCGCCAGAGAACTAAGGGGATAAGTCCGAGAATGAAATACAAGTATACCTGTGGTTTTTTGAATAAAGAAAATCTATACGCGTGAAAAAAAACAGCGAAAAGAACAGTTGCATAAAACAATGCCGGTGGTTTTACCAAAAGAGATAAGGCAAAAAAGACTAAAGACAAAAGGTAGTAGATTATGGAAAGAATTTTTTTCTTTGAGTTGGTAAACAAATAAAGGAAAAACATAGCAAGGAATACAAGCGAAAGTGAGGTTGTTTCCGGAAGTATGACGCGGGAGAAAAATACAAAAAAGGGAAATATCGAATAGACAAGAGAAGCTATAACTGCTGTCATGCGATTTCGTTCTTTGAGGGAGAGATAGTAGAGCGAAGCAACTATGAAAAGCGAGAATATAGCGCTTATAAGTCTTCCGTATACTTCTATTGAAAGTACGGGATATAACTTATATACGGTCGCTGTAATTGCGTTATAAAGTGGAAATTCAACAAAGCGGTATCCTTCCGGGTTTTCTTTTCCGGTTTGGTTGCTCGAGAGATCGTCATACCGAGGATGGAATAGATCGACGCCGCGCTTTACGAAATTGCGTGTTACAGCCGAAGTATCAGATTGTCTCCAGGAATGTAAATCTGCAAGAGGGGTTGAGATTTTATAGAGGCGGAATACGAATGCAAGTACAAGGATAAAGGTGAGAATAAAAAAATCAAGTTTTCTCATTATGCTGCTTTCTTCAGTTGCAACGATGCAATAAATAATCCTGCGACGAGCCAGAACTGAAAGGCGACTTTTGACGCTTCAAAAACGTCGATATATCCCGCATTCAAAAGAAGGCCAAGGAGTCCGAAGAGAAATCCAAGATACAAAGGACGCTCGTTTTCGGGCAGAGACTTAATTGAATGCAGAATAGTTTTTACAATGGTAAGAAATATGAGGAAGAATAGTACGCTTCCGAGTAGGCCGACTTCGCCGAGTGATCTCAGATAGTCGTTGTCCGTTGCTTCGGTAATTGACGACGGACCGGTGCCAAGAATAGGATTTTTCAGAAACGCCTGTATTGCTCGCGGCCATTCAACCTGAAGTCTTGTAGCAAAGGAGATATCCGAAACAACTGTATTTATCGGTTTTAGTTTTGCTTCGACCGAAGCAAGGAGCATATTTTCTTCTTCCTGAGTCAGTTTTTTACCCTCGAATCGAGCCCGGCTCCGAATTTCATCAAGAATTCGTTCTTTTAATAAAGCTTCTTGATCTTGCTTATTCGTTGAGATCGGCTTATTAATCCCAATATAAAACGAACCTGCAGGAACTTCTTTTGCGGACATTTTTTGAGGAATGACAACCTGTCCGGTATTTTGATTGACAAAGATTTGCTTTACCTGAAACGTCCGTTTAAATCGAGAGGTAAGATTGTTTGATGTGAGAGTGAAAAGGATGGTTACTGCTAGAAGAATTGCAAAATGTTTTGGCTTCCGAAGGAAAAGAAGAAAAGGAAAAAGTGAGGCCACAAACGCTCCATACGAAATTCGCGAGGCCGTCAAGACAAGAATAAATATGGAAAAGATCGCAAGAGCAAAATAATAGAGTTTCTTTTTGAGAAAATAAAAGCCGGTGACAATCGGAAGCAAAAAGACGAGATATGCCGCGAGATCATAATGACCCGAAAATGTAGACGAGATCCGTGCCTCCGGTGTTAAAAAAAGAAGGTAGCCCTTTGCGTATTCAGGATTCATGGTCTGAACCGCAGGCCATCCCAAGAATTTTTGACCGACGCCATAGATATTCACGAGAAGCAAAGAAAAAAGTATGAGTGATAGATACGTCAAGAATTGCTTTTTAGTTTTTACAATGGAGAAAACTATTAAGAAAATACCCATGTATTCTACTCGTCTTGCTGCGTGAAGAATACCCAGATGGCTGATGACAATTTCTTTTGTAACAAATATATTAATGAGAGCCGAGAGAAACACCGCGGCCCAAAAAAGAACGAACAGAATGAAAAATTTAGTATTGAGCGAAACCTTTTTTCTCACGAGCTGAATAAAAAACACGGCAAAAAGAAATGCCATAAACAGGTCTTCTAGGCGAAGCGCAATATAGGTATAGTTGATCATTCGGATAGGAAGCTTGGGATATAGCGGAATAAGAAAGATAAAAATGCCAACGAGGATTGATAAAATATGTTTGTCAAGCCATTTCAACAAGTTTTTGAGCTTCTTCATAGGTGTTGATTAGATATGAGTTCCGAGTTAATTTCCCGATGACAATAGCAATTCTAGACTTTAATTGTAGCATACACTTGAGCAAAAAGATGGAGAGCGACGTATTATGATGTTTTTTGTAAAAATACAAAAATCCTCTGTAGACTTGTAAAATCGGATAAGTTCGACCTTTGCTCGATGCGCTTCCTAAATGGACAAACTCTGCTTCGGGATAAAAAAATACTCGATACCCCTTTTGTTTCGCGCGGTAGAGAAGATCAATCTCGTCCATATACATGAATATCTGTTCGTCAAATCCTCCAACGGAGTTATAATATTCTTTTTTGGTAAGGATGCACGCGCCCGAAACCCAGTCAACCTCTTTTAAGCTATTCGGCGAATACCGAGTGAGTCCCCAATAATCTCCTTTGAGAAATAGCGCGCCGAAAATAACAAGGGGAGAATAAAACGGTCCACAAGAAGGCTGCGGAGAACGGTCTTTGTTCAATAGTTTTCCTCCCAAGAATTGAATAGTGATTTCGTTTCGTTTATAACATTGCAGGAGTTTTTCAACTGCGTTGTCTAAGACAACGGTGTCAGAGTTTAATAATAAAACATATTTGCCTTTGGCTTCTGCAACTCCCTGATTGTTTGCTTGTGCAAAACCACGATTTTTTTTATTTTGAATGATTTTTAGATTCTGTATACCGGATACAGAATACTGAATACTCTTGACAGTTTCATCAGTTGATGCGTTATCTATAACAACAACCTCATATTTAAGCGAAGAGTTTTTCAGCGACGCTTGAATTGATCTCAGACAGTTCCTAGTAATTTTTCTCGTATTGTATGAAATAATGATGATCGAAAGCTCAATATTATTATTGCTATTGATTTTTAACATTTTTTATGTTATAAAGTAATTAATCTGCCTGACATGCATGCATGTCAGGTTGTTTTTTTATAGCTTATAGACTAAATGTTTACCTGAGTTAATAAACAGGCATACCTTCTTATTTAAATCTTTAGGAATTCGATTCGAGAATACTAATACCTTGGTCGGGAAGAAACGGAATGATTTATAGATAATTTTGTTTTCAAGACATACAACATTTACTTCTTTGCGAAACCTTCTTGCAGCGAACAGCGCCTCCATAAAATCTGCATCTCCTGATATGAGATATATTCTGTCATAATGGTTTCTACTTGCTTTTTCAACGATATCTACGGCTAATTTGACATCTACCTCTTTTTCTTTCCTGCTTGTAGGTGATCGGTAGCCTTTAAAAAAAACGAGATTGACAACTTGTTTTGCACTCCGATAGAAAAATGCTTCATTTTTCAGATAGGATGTTTCTTTTTCTGTAGGTTTTTTGGGAATAGGAGAATAAGAAGTATAGAAAAATATTTTCGAAAACCTTATAGATAGTCGTTTCTCGATAAGGGAGATAAATGACGGAAAGTAAAGATATTGTTTTGGTCCGAAAAGCTCAAATTGAGCGGCATATAGGTTTGATCCATCAATAAAAAGGAATGCTTTCTTCTTCATTATTGTATAATTATACATGAGTCAACATAGCTCAGCGGCAGAGCAAGCGTTTCATAAGCGCTAGGTCGCAGGTTCGAATCCTGCTGTTGACACCATGAAGATTTAACAAAATCTGAAAGCTTTCTCTAGCTTTTTTTGATACTCGGTTTTATTAAAAAGAAGAGCTTTTCTATGAGCATCTTCAATCATTTTGATAATCTCTTTATATTCCTTGTATTCCCCGTTTTTTACTTTTTTCTTGAATTTCATATTAAAGTCAAATTAACAGCTAAAATCATTATAGCGAAAAGATAGTTTAAGTTTCAATTTTTATGTCTAAAAACGACAAATTTTGTTTTTTAATCTATCCCATAGTTCTTTAAGGTTTCTTCTGTTTTTAACTCTTCTAAAGGTTAAAAACCAAAAGATAAAAGTTGC
>Ga0233420_10000324_pt1 | contig 21178 bp, 20 predicted proteins | sample Watercolumn_Mata_4_FD_183009 | JGI IMG/M metagenome (GOLD analysis project Ga0233420, IMG submission 183009) | Freshwater microbial communities from Lake Matano, South Sulawesi, Indonesia - Watercolumn_Matano_2014_102_MG | ecosystem: Environmental > Aquatic > Freshwater > Lake | place...
TCCGTGCGGTGGCGTTCAGCGGGCCTTGTGGATCACGTAGGTCACGATGCCCCATATCTGAAATTCGCTTTCCCCGCTTATCAGGATCGGCCGGAACAGCTCGTTTGCCGGCATGAGGTACAGGCCGTCTTCCTGTCTTGCGATACGCTTGACGGTAAACTCCCCGTCGAGAAAGCAGATCGCGATATCGCCGTCTTTCGGCACCAGTGACTTGTCGATCACCAGCAGGTCGCCATCGAGGATTCCCGCGTCCGTCATGGACGAGCCCTTCACTCGTGCGTAGAAGGTTGCCGCCGGATGTCTGACCAGTGCCTTGTTCAGGTCGAGCGACACCTCCAGGTGATCTTCTGCCGGTGAAGGGAATCCCGCCGGAACCGCCGAGCCCGCCATCGGCAGTTCCAGCAAGGTCGAGAGATCCGCCGTGAAGCAGTCCAGCACCGGGCCGGTATGGATACGCGAGAGCTTCATGTGTTCCGGTATTGCATTTTCTGCAATATGCGACGAATAAGGCGGGAGTGCAACTGGTTCCGGCAGAGGCCTGGTATGGAATAAGCCGGATCGAGGGCGACGGTTCATCCTCCTTTCAGGGTTCCTCCCAGTGCAGCCGGTGCATGATGCGATGGACCACCGGGGCGAGCATGATGCTCATGACGGCGATGAAGACAAGTCCGGCGTAGAGGGCGTAAAGACCGGCAAAAAGCTTGCCCGAATTGCTCAGTCCATCGGTTTTCACCGGCCCCATGCCGCCGAGCAGCATGGCTGCATTCAGAAATGCATCGAGCACGCCCATCTTTTCAGTTATCATGTAGCCGGTTATGCCCATGATGAGAGACACAGCAATCAGGACCAGGGCGACAAGCGCGTGCGAGAGGATGCGCACGAAAAACCTGCCGGCGGGTATAGGCGGAATATGGCGCGGTTCGTACATTGTTCCGAGAATGTTTTTTGCGTGAGGTTCCTTTTCTGCAATGTAACCGGTTATCTATGAAAAAACATCCGGCAGCTTCCTCCGGAGCCATTCCTGCGTCTCCTGTCGCCTCTGCGCTTCTCGATGAGCTGGTCGTATCCTATGGCGATGTGCTGGGAGAGGATTATGAGGCATACGGCAATCACTGCCGGCGCGTCTTCAATTTCTGCCTTGCCCTTGCCGGCGGCGACAGGGAGGCCGAAGATAAAATAGCTGTTACCGCGGTATTCCACGATCTTGGCATCTGGACGGACGGGACATTCGACTATCTTGCCCCTTCTCAGCGTCTTGCCCGGAAGTTTCTTGCTGAAACCGGGAGAAACGCCTGGCTGGACGAGATCGCTGCCATGATCGGCGAGCACCACAAGCTTACACCGTATGTGCCGAACCCGTCATGGCTGGTCGAGCCGTTCAGAAAAGCCGACTTGATCGATCTGTCCGGAGGGCTGGTACGCTTCCGGTTGCCGGACGATTTTGTCGTGGAGGTTCTTGAGACGTATCCCGGCGCCGGGTTTCATAAGAGGCTGCTTTCGTTTGCGCTTCAGCGCTTCAGGTCGCATCCGTTCAATCCGCTGCCCATGCTGAAGCTGTAGAGCCTTGGGCCTGCCAGGGCCGCCGCTATTTTCTGTTCCTGATGTCGTTGATGAGTTCCATCTGGATTTCCTGGATCTCGACGAGCCGTTCCCACTGGCGGGAAAGCAGATGGTCGATTTTCTGGTGGAGCTGGCGGATCTCCAGCTCTGCCTTCAGGTTCACCTGGTAATCGTGTATCGCCCTTGCCCGGTCTCGGGCTTCCTGCCGGTTCTGGCTCATCATGATGACCGGAGCCTGCAAGGCGGCAAGCGAGGAGAGCACGAGATTGAGCAGGATGAACGGGTACGGGTCGAATGTCCTTGCAGCCAGGAACCATGTGTTCAGGGCCATCCACAGAAAGAGGAAGAGGATGAACGAGATGATGAAGGTCCAGCTTCCCCCGAAGTCCGCAATCCTGTCGGCAAGACGCTGGCTGAAGGTGAGTTCCGCATCGAAGTCGATGTCGGGATTTTTCGAGAGCACCTCCTGTTCCTGCATCGCCCTGAGCACGTCGTGGTCGAGCCGGCTGAGCTCACCCTTTTCCTCTTCGAGCAGTGATTGAATGTACAGGTGCTGGAACTCCTGCAGGTCGTCGATACATATCCAGCCGTTTTCATCCCATGCGCTTTTTTTCCTGCGGATCAGTTCTGATATCGCGGGCCGGACGGCAAATGCCCTGCGGAGTTTCGTACGTTGCGTTGTTCCGCAAATCTGGCAGGCGGGGGAATGTGCGGTCTGCCCATGTTCAGTTGTTGCCGCTTGCATGGTTTTCCAATTCAGGTTTCAGGAACCGGCCGGTATGGGAGTGTTCAAGTTTCGCGATATCGGCAGGGGTTCCTTCGGCAATAAGCCATCCCCCTTCGTTGCCTCCCTCGGGGCCGAGGTCGATGATCCAGTCGCTGTTTTTGATGATGTCGAGGTTGTGCTCGATGATGATGACCGTATTGCCTTTATCCACGAGTTTCCACAGCACTTCCAGCAGATGCTGGATATCCTGGAAATGCAGGCCGGTTGTCGGTTCGTCGAGGATGTAGAGCGTTCTGCCGGTCTGGATTTTCGCAAGTTCCGCAGAGAGCTTGATGCGCTGCGCTTCACCTCCTGAAAGCAGTGGCGAGGGCTGGCCAAGCTTGAGATAGCCGAGTCCCACGCTCTCCATGGTGGAAAGAATGCGGCGGATACGCGGGAAGTCCGAAAAGAACGCCGATGCTTCCTCGATAGGCATTTCAAGCACGTCTGCAATGGATTTTCCCCGGTACTTGACCTGCAGGGTTTCGCGGTTGTACCGCTGGCCCTTGCAGCTTTCGCACGCCACATAGACGTCGGGCAGGAAGTTCATCTCGATTTTCACGGTGCCTGCACCCTGGCAGGTTTCGCACCGTCCGCCCTTGACGTTGAAACTGAACCGTCCCGCCTTGTAACCCCGTATCTGCGCTTCGGGCAACCGGGTGAAGAAATCACGGATGAAGGTGAACGCTCCGGTATAGGTTGCCGGATTTGAACGCGGCGTGCGTCCGATAGGCGTCTGGTCGACATTGACGACCTTGTCGATAAGGCTGATGCCTTCGATGCCCGAAAATGGCTGGCTGACAAGCTTGGACCGGTAGAAATGCCGTGCAAGGACCGGATAGAGCGTTTCGTTGACGAGGGTCGACTTGCCGGAGCCGCTTACCCCGGTAACGCTGATGAGCGAGCCGAGGGGGAACCGCACGTCGATGCTCTGCAGGTTGTTGCCGCGGCAGCCCCTGATGACGATATGCTGCTGTTTTTCTTCTTTCCTGTTGTTTTCCGGTTCGAAAAAGACGGTTTTTCTGCCGTTCAGGTAAGCGGCGGTTAGGGAGTTGTGGTCGAGGTCAGCGGCAGGTCCTTTGGCCACGATCTCCCCGCCGTATTCACCGGCTCCGGGGCCCAGGTCGATGATCTCGTCGGCCATGAGCATGGTATCCTTGTCGTGCTCGACGACGAGCACGGTATTGCCGATATCGCGGAGCTGCTGCAGCGAAGCGATGAGGCGGTGGTTGTCGCGCTGGTGCAGGCCGATGCTCGGTTCGTCGAGCACGTACAGTACGCCGCTCAGCCGCGAGCCGAGCTGGGAGGCAAGACGGATGCGCTGTGCTTCTCCGCCGGAAAGCGTCCTCGCGTTCCTGGCCAGTGTGAGGTATCCGAGCCCCACGTCGAGCAGGAACTCGAGCCGCTTGGTTATTTCCTGCAGCACCGGTATGGCGACAAGCTGTTCCCTCCCGGTAAGTGCTGAGGGGAGGTTCCTGAAAAAATCAAGTGCTTCCGGCAGGGGAATCGACTCGGCTTCAGCGATGTTCAGGCCGTTTACCCTGACATGCAGGCTTTCCTGCCGCAGGCGAGCCCCCTTGCAGACCGGGCAGGGCTGGTGCACCATGAAGCTTTCGGTCCATTCGCGCATTCTGGAGGAACTGCTGCCGTGGAGCATCTCTTCGACGTAGGGCACGGCTCCCTGGAATATCTGCGGATAGCGGTGCTCCTTGCCTGCGTAAGCATAGGTCACGTCGAACGTGCGGCTTCCCGATCCCTGCAGCAGGATGTCGAGCGCTTTCGGCGGTATTTCCGCAACCGGCGTGTCGAGTGTGAAGCCGAATTCCCTGGCAATGGCCTTGACGATCTGCCAGAGGTTCCGTTTTCCGGGCTTTCCGAAAGGTTCGATCGCACCCTGGTTCAGGGAGAGTGACGGGTCGGGTATCATGAGATCCCCTGAAAGCTGCATGATCTCGCCGAGCCCGTTGCATTCCGGGCACGCGCCGTAGGGGGAGTTGAAACTGAAATGGTTCGGCGCCAGGGTATCGACCGGAACGGAGCCGTCGGCATAGGCGTACTGTGTACTGAAATACAGATCTTTATTCCCGTCGCCGAGAGGCGAGCAGATGACCGAGGAGCGGTGTTCCGACATGCCGATGGCCATTTCCACGGCCTGTTTCACCCGGTCCGCGCTTTCGGGCCCGATCACCAGCCTGTCGACCACCAGTTCGATGGTATGGTTCCTGTACCGTTCGATCTGCATGTTTTTTTCCATCTCCTGCTCTTCCCCGTCGATGCGCACGCGAAGAAACCCTTTCTGCAGCAACCGTTCGAAAAGTTCCCGGTAGTGCCCCTTGCGCCCGGTTACCAGGGGCGAGAGGATGCTTGTCCGCGTGCCTTTCGGCAGCGAAAGAATGGCTGCGACAATACTTTCCAGCGACTGTTTCTGCAGCATCTGTCCGGTAACGGGGTCGTAACGACGTCCTGCCTTTGCGTACAGCAGTCTGATGAAGTCATGTATTTCCGTGATGGTGCCCACCGTGGACCGTGGCGAACGGCTGGTGCTTTTCTGGTCTATGGCAATGACCGGGGAGAGCCCTTCGATGAAATCCACATCAGGCCGCTCGATGTTGCCGATGAACTGCCGTGCGTACGGTGAGAGCGTTTCCATGAAGCGCCGCTGCCCTTCGGCAAAGATGGTGTCGAACGCGAGGCTGGACTTTCCCGATCCCGATATGCCCGTAATGACGACAAACCGGTTACGCGGGATGTCGATCGAGATATTCTTGAGATTGTGGACCCTGGCTCCTCTGATGGTGATATGGCTGAATGGCATAGTAACTACAACACATCGGTAAGTAAATAGTTATCCGTTTTTCAGTATACCGAATTGACACTGAAATCCCTGTTTTTCCGGATTGATATTTTGCTTAGGGGGTATAACCGTATGCCCGGAGTGATGGTTTCCCGGTTTCTCCGGATATTTGCGAAAACCTTGTGCATCAGCTATATTCCCGCCGGCTGGTGTTACCAGTGTTACGTGTTCCATCGGAATCGATCAGATAAACTGAAAAATCAAGAACCAATATGTATCTGAAACAGGCTGAAAAAGGGAAGCAGTGTCAGGAATGCAAGGGCTTTATGCCCAAGCCAGGCAATCCGGCAGAAGGTATCTGCAACGGAAATCCGGTGCTTGCCGAGGGTGGCTGTACCTACTTCGACAAAAAGGAGACCAAAAGCGAGCAGGCATAAGGCTGCAGGCTTGTCCTCTGTCCGGGGTCACTGTTTTCTGGAGACTTCGGGCGGCATACATAAAAAAGGAAGGTTCCGGGCAGCATTACCGTTCCGCCCGGAACCTTCTTTTTTTATGATGGCTGAGTCTGTTACGGTTGCTTCGATGCCCCGGGCAGTTATGGGACCACACCCAGGGCATCGGAGTGCGTTCAGTGCTGCAGGGCTGCCCTTGCCGCTGCAAGGCGCGCGATCGGCACACGAAACGGGCTGCAGGAGACGTAGTTCAGACCGGTCTTGTGGCAGAACTCCACCGTTGCCGGATCGCCGCCGTGTTCGCCGCAGATGCCGAGCTTCAGGTCCGGCTTCACCGAACGGGCTTCCTTTGCCGAGAGGCTGAGCAGCCGTCCCACGCCGTCGATGTCGATGGATTCGAACGGGTTGCGGGCGAAGATGTCCTGCTGCTGGTATGCCGGCAGGAACTGGCCGGAGTCGTCGCGGCTCATGCCGAGACCCATCTGGGTGAGGTCGTTGGTGCCGTAGCTGAAGAAATCCGCTGCGGTTGCGATCTGGTCGGAGGTGATGGCCGCTCTCGGAACCTCGATCATGGTGCCCACGAGGTACTTCACTCCCGTGCCCTGTTCGGCAATGACGCTGCGGGCGGTCTTGTGGATGATCTCACCGGTGATTTCAAGCTCCTTGACCGTCGAGACCAACGGAACCATGATTTCAGGTACCACCTCGTGTCCCTCTTTTTTCAGCTGGCAGGCAGCCTCGATGATGGCCCTGACCTGCATGACGGTGATTTCCGGATGCAGGATGCCGAGGCGGCAGCCGCGCAGGCCGAGCATGGGGTTGAATTCGTGCAGGTCGCCGATGCGCTGCTTGATGGTTTCAACCGATTTGCCGATCTTGGCGGCCAGGTCGGCGATCTCCTCGTCGGTGTGCGGCAGGAATTCGTGCAGCGGCGGATCGAGCAGCCTGATGGTGACCGGACGGGAACCCATAGCCTTGAAGAGGCCGTAGAAGTCGTCGCGCTGGTAAGGAAGCAGCTTGTCGAGAGCGGTTTTGCGGCCTTCGACGTTTTCTGCAAGAATCATTTCGCGCATGGCGTCGATGCGCTGGCCGCCGAAGAACATGTGTTCGGTACGGCACAGGCCGATGCCTTCGGCACCGAAGGTGACGGCGATTTCAGCCTGGTCCGGCTGGTCGGCATTGGTGCGGATGTTGAGTTTGCGGTACCTGTCGGACCACTCCATGAGCTGGTTGTAGATTCCCCATGTCGGAGCATCTTCCGGCCTGAGGGTCCTGTCGACCAGAACCTCGATGATTTCCGAGTTTTTTGTGTGCACCTCGCCGGCGATCACCTCCCCGGTGCTGCCGTCGATGGAGAGGTAGTCGCCTTCCCGCAGCACGATCTCGCTGCCGTTGACACGCATTTCACCTTTCTGGTAGTCGATGCTGAGCGCACCGCAGCCGGCGACGCACACCTTGCCCATCTGCCGGGCGACCAGTGCCGCATGCGAGGTCATGCCGCCTCGTTCGGTGAGGATGCCCTCCGAAACCACCATGCCCTTGATGTCTTCAGGCGAGGTTTCGATGCGCACAAGGATCACCGGTTCTCCGCGCTGGCTTGCATCGGCTGCATCGGCAGCGTTGAAGTATATCCGGCCTGTCGCAGCGCCGGGTCCTGCATTGAGGCCAGTGGCCAGCAGCCTGCCCTCGGTGATGGCGCGCTGTTTTTCCTGCATGTTGAAGACCGGCCTGAGCAGCTGGTTGAGCTGTTCGGGTTCGATGCGCATGATGGCTTCCTTTTCGTCGATCAATCCTTCGTTGAACATGTCGACGGCGATCTTGATGGCTGCGATGCCGGTGCGTTTTCCGACGCGGCACTGCAGCATGAAGAGCTTGTTGCTCTCGATGGTGAACTCGATGTCCATCATGTCGCGATAGTGCTTTTCGAGGATCGAGCGGATATCTTCGAGCTGGGCGTAGATTTCGGGATTTTCAGCCTGGAGCTGTTCGATTTTCAGCGGTGTTCTCGTGCCGGCCACCACATCCTCGCCCTGTGCGTTCATGAGGAACTCGCCGTAAAAGATGTTGTCGCCGGTCGCGGCGTCGCGGGTGAACGCCACGCCGGTGCCGCAGTCGAGTCCCATGTTGCCGAATACCATGGCCTGCACGTTGCACGCGGTGCCCCAGTAGCCGGGAATATGGTTCAGCTTGCGGTACACGATGGCTCGCTCGTTGTTCCAGCTGTTGAATACCGCCCCGATTGATCCCATGAGCTGTTCGTAGGGATCTTCAGGAAAGGTTTTTCCGGTTTTCTCGAGGATGGCGGCCTTGTATCTCGTGACGATGTCCTTGAGGTCGTCAACGGAGAAGTCGGTATCGAGCTTGATGCCGAGCTCGTGTTTTTTTGCTTCGAGAATGGCTTCGAACGGATCGATCTGTTTCTTGTCCACCGGTTTCAGGTCCAGCACCACGTCGCCGTACATCTGCACGAAGCGACGGTAGCAGTCCCATGCGAAACGCGGGTTGCCCGATTTGCGGGCAAGACCCTCGACGGTTTTCGAATTGAGTCCGAGGTTGAGAATGGTATCCATCATACCGGGCATGGAGGCCCTTGCTCCGGAGCGCACCGAGACGAGCAGCGGGTTTTCCGGGTCACCGAATTTCTTGCCCAGAGTATCTTCAAGCTTGCGGAGCGCAGTCGGAATATCCGTTTCAAACAGGTTTGCAGGGTAGGTTTTCTGATGGTCGTAGTAGTAGGTGCATACTTCCGTTGAAATGGTGAAACCCGGAGGAACCGGCAGGCCGATGTTGGCCATTTCGGCAAGGTTCGCACCTTTGCCGCCCAGCAGGTTTTTCATGGATGCGTCACCTTCAGCAGTACCCCCGGCAAAGCTGTAGATGTACTGCTTCGCGGTTGTCGATAAAGTGGTAGATTCAGATGTTGGCATGATGGTTCAGAAGTGATTTTGTTTTTGCCTGAGAAAGAAAAAACAGGTGCCGATAGCAAGAAATAAAGAAGTTGCTGTCTATTTTATAAGGCAAACAAGTTAACAATAAAAACAGGATGTAAAAACATTCCGGGAGGTAATTACTCTGCCGATGGGAATTGAAATCATCGTCATCATCCAGCAGGTCGTCCGTATTTCGGTGCCGTATGTCCTGACGTCCGTCGGGGCGACATTTTCAGAGCGGGGCGGGGTGGTGAATCTTGCGCTTGAGGGCATGATGCTTGCCGGGGCGTTCGGTGCTGCCGTCGGCCAGCATTTTACCGGTTCGGTTGTTGCAGGCATGCTTCTGGCGCTTGCTTCCGGTCTCATGGTGGGCCTTCTGCATGCGTTTGTGACGGTTACCATGAAAGCCGACCAGATCGTTTCGGGCATAGCCCTCAACCTTCTTGTCATGGGCAGCACCCGTTTCGGGCTCAGCCTCCTGTTCGGCAGCGCCATGAACTCGCCGAGGATCACCGGGATCGAGGTTCCGTCGGTTTTTCTCGACCCGCTTTTCCTCGCTGCAGTTTTTTCGGTTGCCGCCGGCCAGTTCATGCTGTTCGGCACGCCGTTCGGATTGCGCCTTCGCGCTACCGGAGAAAGTGCTGAAACCGCTGATTCTGCCGGTATCCGGGTGAGCACCATGCGCTATGGCGGGGTGCTGGTTTCCGGAGCGCTTGCGGCGCTTGCGGGAGCATTTCTTGCTTTTCAGCAGCATTCGTTCACCGAGGGGATGACGGCAGGGCGGGGCTATATCGCGCTTGCAGCCATGATCATCGGCCAATGGAATCCTGCTGGGGCTGCCCTGGCAAGCCTCATGTTCGCTTCCGCCGAGGCTGCCGAAATGTGGCTCCAGACCGGCCTTGTGCCGTCGCAACTGGTGCAGTCGCTCCCTTACGTGATCACCCTTTTCGTGCTTGCCGGATTCGTGGGAAAGTCTGCCGCACCGCGTGAAGCCGGTGTGCCCTATTGCAAGAGCCGCCGTTCAGAGTAGGGCGATGATATCGCCGACCAGTTTTTCGATGCCTTTGGCAACTTCGCCGATAGTCGGGCCGAGCATGTAGGCAGGAGTACTGATGACGGAACCACTGGAGCTGATTACCGTGTTCCATACCGGGCAGTCGATGTGTTTGGCTCCGAGCGCTTCAATCGCGATTGCTGTTTCCCTGTCGTTGCCGATGGTGAGTTCGATGGCTTCGGTTCCCAGCACTCTGGCGGCAATGGCCGGCGCGATGCAGATAAAGCCGAGCGGCTTGCCTGCGGCATGGCATGTCCGTATCACTTGAGCGACATCGGGGTTCACTGCGCATGCTGCCCCTTTGAATGCGAAATCCGAGAGGTTTTTCGCTGCTCCGTATCCGCCTGGCAGCACGAGCGCATCAAGGTTCTGGATAGCTGCTTTGTCGAGTGCGGTGATGGAGCCGCGTGCTATCCGTGCCGACTCGACAAGAACATTGCGTGTTTCTCCTTGTGCGACTTTCCCGGTAAGGTGGTTCACGACGTGGTGTTGCGGGATGTCTGGTGCAAGACAGATCGCTTCAGCTCCTGCCCGGTCGATGGCAAGCAGGGTCAGCACGGATTCCTGGATTTCCGCACCGTCGAGGTAACCGCATCCCGAGAGAATGACGCCGATTTTTTTCATGGGTTTGCTTCTGGTCTTGTTCCGTTATGGTTCCTTTTGGGAGGCATTACAGAAAAAAGTATCATGCAGAAACTGAAAAAACAATTCGCCCCTGTTTACGACCGCGCCTGAGGCCCTGATCCTGCAACACGAACAGGAGCCCCTGTTTTTCGGTACGGTGCGCGCAGGATCGGTCAGACCGGCGGAGTTCAGTAGATCCAGGGTATAAACGTCTTGACCCTTTTTGCGTAGTCGCGGTATTCCGGGTGCCGTTGCGTCAGCCACTGCTCCTCTTTCGACGCCTTGAAGCTGAAAAACAGGAATCCGGTGACCAGCAGCAGCAGGTGGGAGAGGCTGAGCGCAAATACCGTCCAGCCGAAGGCAGCGATGAGCTGACTGCCGTAGAGCGGGTGACGGACAAGACGGTAGCCCCCTTTTGTGACAAGCTGATTGTGGTCTGCAGGGTAGGGGAGCGGTGTGAGGAACTCCTTGAGCTGGCGTGAACCGAAGCCGCCAAGCGCTGTCGCCGCGCTCCATGTCAGCACCAGCACCGGCCATCGCAACAGTACGGTTTGCCGGTGGAGTCCGCTTTCATGGATATCAGGCCAGACTGGCGAAAAGATGAAAACGGCCAGAAGCATGAATTGCAGGACGACAAGATATTCGCCGCGCTTTCCTTTGGGTGGGTGGTTTCCTGTCTTTGTCAAAGCCTGAAAAAAATTAGTTTTAAAAATTACTTTTATGTAGTTTTTTCCGGTTGCCGGGCTAACAACCGTTGCCGCGGTCCGGTGTGACGCTCATAATCTCTACCAACGCTTCTATTTCCAGATGTACCATGATTGCACCGAATGAGACTCTCCTGCTGCTGATCGACATACAGGGAAAGCTTGCGCAAAGTGTTTACCGCCCGGAACTGGTCGAGCACAACATAAAAAAACTCATCAGGGCATGCGGGATACTCGAGGTTCCCGTGCTCCATACCGAGCAGTACCCGAAAGGACTTGGCGGAACCGTCGCTTCGCTGAAAGAGTTGCTCGGGGATCTCGAGCCGGTTGAAAAAACCACCTTCAGCTGCTGTGCGGCTGAACCGTTCATGCACCGCCTCCGCTCGTTTGGCAGGAACGACATTCTTTTCGCCTGCATGGAGACGCATGTATGCGTTTACCAGACCTGCGTGGAACTGCTCGAGTTCGGCTACAACGTGCATCTGGTTACCGATGCGGTTTCGTCGAGGACCGAAGAGAACCGGGAAACCGGTATCCGCTGCATCGAGAAAGCCGGCGGCAATCTCACCAGTACGGAAATGGCGATTTTCGAACTGCTGCGTGTTGCCGAAGGTGACAGGTTCAAGGCCATATCCAAGATTGTCAAGGAGTAGGCTTTTTTACCTGCTGACGGTTTCCAGCAGCAGGTGTTCAAGGAGTGCCTGGCCTTCGATGAACTCCGTTTCGATGCGAAGCCAGCACGCACCGGCCGCTCCACAAAGTTCCGGCAGGCCCGTTTCATCAAGCAACCGGTAATAGTCCTTTTCCGTCGTGACGGGAATGAGGTTTCTGCACCGCGCCTCATCGAGTAATGGTATGAGCTTTTCTCTGGTATAGGGCTCATGATCCCTGAAGAACCGGTGTGCTTCGACCCGGAAGCCCTTTTCTTCAAGGCTGCCGACAAATCCTGCCGGAGCACCGATGCCGGCAAATGCAAGCACCCCTGGTTCGGGTTCAGCAGGTGCGGGTTTGACGGCGGAACCAAAAGGCACGAGCGTACCGGCGGCAGTTCTTGCCAGGACAACCGGCAAGCCCTGTCTTTTCAGATTTTCTGCAATGGCGATTGCGGTCCCCCTGTCGGTGACCTTGCTGACCACGGCAAGGTCCGCCCTTCTGATGTTGGCAAGCGGCTCCCGCAATCGTCCCTCGGGCAGCATGGCTGCATCGAAATACGGCTCGGCGGCGCTGACCACCACGATATCGAGATCCCGGGCTATCTGCCGGTGCTGGAACGCGTCGTCAAGCACGATCACCGATGGCAGCCGTTCCCTGAAACGGTCCATGATATAGGCGACCCCGTCCTTGCGCCGTTCGGCGGCGACAACGATGATGCCGCGATTTTTCGATGCGAGCATGGCGGTTTCATCGCCGGCCTCTCTGCTGCTGCAGAGCACCGTGCGGCCGTCCGATACCAGGACGACACCTTTCGTCGAGCGCCGGTAGCCCCTCGAAATCAGGGCTGGTCTTTCTCCTTTCGAGAGCAGGTATTTGATGATCCAGTCGGCAAGCGGGGTTTTTCCCGTGCCTCCGGCCGTGATGTTGCCGATTGAGACGACCGGCAGGGGAGCCCGCCACGATTGCAGCAGCCTGTTTTCAAACCCGAGGTTTCTGAGTTGCACAACTCCCCTGTAAAGCAGTGCGGCGGGTTTCAGCAGAAGGCGCAGCCGCTCAGTCATGGCCAAGCATTGCCGTGAGTTTGCCGCTCCAGTCACGGAGTTCTTCCTCGCTCCGGAATTCCGGTACGCTGATGTGATGGAGGATGATGCTTGCCCTGCTGAATGGCCAGGGTATTTCGAACCGGTCCCAGCTTTTGAGTTGCCATGCCCGTTGGTAACGGATGTTAGCGAACAGCAGCGGCGTGCGGCATTGCGACGCCAGGCGCACGGTGCCGTATTTGAACTCGTGTCCCGGGCCTCTGGGCCCGTCGGGCGTTATGGCGACAATGTCACCGCCCGACAGGGTTTCGGCAGTTTCTTCCCTGACGTTCAGGCTTCCTTTCGAACTCGATCCCCTGATCAGCGAGAAACCCAGGACAGCAAGTGTTCCGGACAGGATGTTTCCGTCTTCGGAGAGGCTTACCACTGCGCTGACGCGCCGGTTTGCAAAGAGCTTCCGGGCAAGCATCCAGCCGGCCACCATTTTTCCGTGCCAGAAAGAGAAGATTGCGGATCCTTCCGGCAGGCAGGCAGTTTCAGGCCGACAGGTCAGCGTGATCCTCAGGCTTCCGAAGAGCATCCGCAGCAGCAGCGGAAGCACCCGGTGAACTATCAACAGGGGTGCACGCATCAAAAGCTGGTTACGCGATTGTTTTTTCCGGTCATCCTTCTGATTTCAGGAAAAATTTTTTAATTGTTTTTTTTGTACAACCTGATTTATATACAACCGGCATTTCCGGGAATGCCGCCGGGCGGACTCCGAGGGTAATTTAACAATCCGGCTTGATAAACCGTATGGCTTGCCTTGCAGCCATCAGCATGAAAAAACCTGTACATGAATGTCCTGATTATCGGAAACGGAGCGCGTGAGCATGCGTTCGCCCGGGCAATTGCCGGGAGCAGCAGGGTGAAAAAGGTTTTTGTGGCCCCTGGAAACGGCGGTACCGCCTTGATGGGAGGAAACGTGGTCAACGTGCCGCTGAAAGCCCTGCAGCTCGATGAACTGCTTGTCTTTGCCAGTGAAAACAGCGTCGGCCTCACGGTTGTCGGTCCTGAGCAGCCGCTCGAGGCGGGCATCGTGGACCGGTTTCGTGCTGCTGGCATGAAAATCGTCGGTCCCGTGCAGGCAGCGGCGCGCCTCGAATCCAGCAAGGTGTTCGCCAAGGATTTCATGCGTCGGCACTCGATTCCCACGGCTGCCTATCAGGTGTTTCGTGGAGTGGACGGAGCGGAGGCGTATATCAGGTCGCTCGCGCCCGGGCAGTTTCCCCAGGTGATCAAGGCAAGCGGGCTTTGTGCCGGAAAAGGTGTGATCGTCGCCACGAGCAGGGCGGAGGCACTTGCCTCCCTGAAAGAGATTTTCGAGGATCGCATATTCGGCAGTGCGGCTGACGAGGTGGTGATCGAGGATTTCCTGCATGGCCAGGAGGCAAGCGTGTTCGCCCTGACCGACGGACGGGAGTACCGGCTCTTTCTTCCCGCCCAGGATCACAAGCGCATCGGCGAGGGAGATACCGGCAAGAACACCGGCGGCATGGGCGCCTATGCTCCGGCTCCTCTTGTAACGCCGGAAGTGATGCGCAAGGTCGAGGAGCGTATCATCCGCCCGGCGCTTGCCGGAATGGTTTCGGACGGTTCCCCCTACACGGGTTTTCTGTACGTGGGGCTCATGATCGACCGGGGGGAGCCCTCGGTTGTGGAGTTCAACGCCCGTCTCGGCGATCCTGAAACGCAGGTGGTGCTCCCGCTGCTGAAAAGCGACCTGTTCGACGCCCTGCTCGCCAGTGTTGAGGGCGGTCTCGGCGAGGCGCCTTTCCAGATGCATGCCGGCGCCGCGGCGACGGTGGTCATGGCTTCTGGCGGCTATCCCGATGCCTTTGAGACCGGGAAGACAATTTCCATCGAGCCAGGGGCGGAGCAGGAGGAGGGTGTCATGATTTTTCACGCAGGCACGCTCCTCGAAGATGGACAGCTTACGACCTCCGGCGGCAGGGTGCTCTCGGTGACGGCTCTGGGCCCGACTCTCAAGGAGAGCCTTGAACGGGCATACCGGGTGGTTGGGAAAATCCGTTTCGAAGGGGCCTGCTACCGCAGGGATATCGGGGCAAAAGCGCTCTGATGCCATTTCTATTTTATATTCAACCGGATACGCATGAAGTTACCCCGGCGCAAATTTGAAATTATTCAGGAACACGCCTTTCGTGAAAAGCCGTATGAGTGCTGCGGCCTGCTTGCCGGCAAGAAATATGCCGATCACAGAGGCAATATCAACAATGTCGTTCATGAGATCGCCCCGTGCCGCAACAGCCTGTATTTCGGCAGGGAAAACGGTTTCGAGATCTCATCCACCGAATATTGCGATATCGAACGGGAGGCACGCATGCTCGGTTACGAGATTGTCGGTTCATACCACTCGCACATCAATTCCCCTGCAGTCCCGTCCCGCAACGATATCGATTTTGCTCGGCCTGGCCACACCATGCTGATCATCTCGCTCATGAACGGTGTTCCGAGAGAGGTCACGGCTTGGCTGAGAAGGGAGTCGGGCGGATTTCACCAGGAACCTATCAGAATTATCGAGTGATTTCCTGCTGCCGTCGGGAACGGAAACTCTTCTGAATATTTTGTACATTATGATCGAAAAAAGCTTACCAATCGATTAATCCCGGGAAAAAGTGCCAAAAAGGGAAGATATCAAGTCCATTTTAGTGATCGGTGCGGGTCCTATCGTCATAGGCCAGGCATGCGAGTTTGATTATTCAGGAACACAGGCTTGCCGAGCTCTCAAGGAGGACGGGTACCGGGTCATTCTGGTCAACAGCAATCCGGCGACCATCATGACCGATATCGAGATGGCTGATGCCACCTATATCGAGCCGATTACGCCGGAGTATGTCCGTAAAATCATCGAGAAGGAAAAACCTGATGCGCTCCTGCCAACCATGGGCGGGCAGACCGCACTGAACACCGCGGTCAGCCTGGCTGAATCGGGAATTCTCGAACGCAACGGGGTGGAGCTGATCGGCGCCAAGCTCCGGGCCATCAGAAAGGCCGAGAACCGTGAGTTCTTCAGTGACGCCATGAAGAAGATCGGGCTTGAAATGGCCAAGGGCTTTTTTGTGCGCAACGAAAAGGAAGCTCGCGAGGCGCTTGAGGAACTCGGCCTGCCAATCGTTATCCGTCCGTCATTCACGCTCGGCGGAACAGGCGGCGGTTTTGCCGAAACGAAAGCCGATTATTACGAAGCTGTACGCAGGGGACTTGCCGAAAGTCCGATCGGAGAGGTGCTCGTCGAGGAGTGCCTGCTCGGCTGGAAGGAGTTCGAACTCGAGGTGATACGGGATCTTGCCGACAACGTCATCATTGTCTGCTCGATCGAGAATGTCGATCCCATGGGCGTGCATACCGGCGACAGTATTACGGTGGCTCCTGCCCAGACCCTGACCGACCGGCAGTACCAGATGCTCAGGGACGCCTCGATCCGTATCATCCGGGAAATCGGCGTGGAAACAGGCGGCAGCAATATCCAGTTTGCCATTCATCCCGAGAACGGGCGTATCGTCGTGATCGAAATGAATCCCCGTGTATCGCGCAGCTCGGCGCTGGCTTCAAAAGCCACCGGTTTTCCCATTGCCAAGGTTGCCGCGAAACTTGCGGTCGGCTATACGCTTGACGAGATTCTCAATGACATCACGAAGTCAACGCCGGCAAGTTTCGAACCGGCCATCGATTACTGCGTCGTGAAAGTTCCCCGCTGGGATTTCGAGAAGTTCAAGAATGTCGATGCCAGGCTCGGCGTGCAGATGAAGTCGGTCGGCGAGGTCATGGCTTTCGGACGCAACTTCCGTGAAGCACTGCAGAAATCGCTTCGTGGTCTTGAAATCGGTCGCGCAGGTCTGGGTTCGGATGGCAAGGATATCATGAACGTCGTCGATATGACCCAGCAGCAGAAGATGTTCGCCAAGGAGGATATTCTTGAGAAAATCAAGGTGCCGAAAGCTGACCGGATGTTTTATCTCCGCTATGCCTTCCAGGCGGGGGCGACGGTCGATGAGGTGCACCAGGCCACCAAAATCGATCCTTGGTTTCTCGACAACATCCGTCAGATCGTCGAGTTCGAGGCCGGCCTCAGGGAGCTTGCCGCTGCAGAGTAAGTACGTATGACCTACCTTCAGAGAATACTCGATGAAAAGCGCGCCGAAGTTGCCGAACTGAAAAAATGCCGTCCCCTGCAGCGCTATCTCGATATGCAGGGTTCGCTTCCCCGTTGCCGTGATTTCTGCGGAAATATCAGGCGTCCGGCCGGTGAAGGTCTGAGGCTTATCGCTGAAATCAAGAAAGCCTCTCCATCGCGAGGGGTCATTGTGCACGATTTCAGGCCGGTTGAAATGGCCCGCAGCTATCTTGGGTTGGGTGCGGCGGCTTTTTCGGTGCTGACCGACAGGCAGTTTTTTCAGGGTTCAAACGACTATCTCCAGGCTGTGCGCCAGGAGCTGCCCCTGCCCGTGCTCCGCAAGGATTTCATCATCGACGAACAGCAGATCTATGAATCGCGGCTTATTGGCGCCGATGCCATTCTCCTGATTGTTGCCGCGCTTGATCGCGTGCAGCTTTGCGATTATCTGAAGCTTGCCAGAGAAACCGGGCTTGCCGTCCTTGTCGAGGTTCACGACAGGCAGGAACTGGATACCGCTGCCGCTGCCGGAGCCTCCATTATCGGTGTGAACAATCGAAACCTGAAAGATTTTACGGTCAGTCTCGATACCTCGTCAGCACTCAGGCCGCATTTTCCCGAAGGGGTGATTTCAGTTTCCGAAAGCGGCCTGAAAAACGCCGATGATATTGCACGCATCGCAGCAGCGTCATTCGATGCCGTGCTGATCGGGGAAGGCCTGCATGTCAGTTTCCTGCTGCACGGAATTACCTGGTCACGGCCTTGATTCTTGCAGCTGTCGCTTCAGGGTCGGCAGCCTTGAAGAACGCCGTGCCCGCGATCAGGGCATCGGCTCCGGCCATGACGACCGCTTCCGCATTTTCTTCCGTTATGCCGCCATCCACGGCGATTACCATGCCGGGGTTCATCTCGTTGCGCATGGCATGCAGTCGTGCGATCTTTTCAACCGAGGAAGGAATGAATTTCTGACCTCCGAAACCCGGGTTAACCGACATCAGCAGGACGAGGTCGAGGTCGGGAAGGATAGCTTCAAGAACCGAGACCGGGGTCGCAGGGTTGATCGATACGCCGGCTTTTGCTCCAAGGCTTTTGATGTACTGAACCGTTCTGTGCAGGTGCGGGCAGGCTTCCTGGTGAACCGTGATCTGGTGCGATCCGGCCTTGATGAAATCCGCAATGAACCGGTCAGGGTCGGCAATCATCAGGTGGGTGTCGATGGTCATGCCGGTACATGAGGCGACAGCCTGGACGATAAAAGGGCCGAACGTGATATTGGGTACGAATATCCCGTCCATCACGTCGCAGTGCATCCAGTCTGCTCCGGCTTTTTCCGCAAGGGCGACCGAGGCGCGAAGATCGATGAAATCAGCTGATAAAATCGATGGTGCAAGAAGCGTGGATGTTACGGACATTGCGGTTTGGTACTTGAATGATGAGTGAGACTGCTTCAGGAAGATAGTGTAAATATTAAAAAGCTTCCCCAATTCCAAAGTTGAAGGTGTAATCGAGCAGGTTCCATTTCTGGATTCTCCAGGCATCCTCTTCGGCAGGGTCGTGTATTTTCCAGGCAAAGTCGAAGCGGAACGGGCCGATAGGCGATCCGATGCGCAGTCCTATGCCGACATCCCATGCAAAATCGTTGACGAGCGATTTGACGCCGAATCCGTATGGACCGCTCCTGTCCCAGATGTTTCCGATGTCGGTGAAAACGGTTATGCCCGATGGCTGGTCGAACAGCTTGAAGAATTTCCACCGGTATTCAAGGCCGAGTTCAAGCTTGATGTCGGCACCGAAATTCGCTGCAGCTTCGCTCTGACTGCTGCCCGGTCCAAGCGTGTTGAAGAGCCAGCCTCGCATGCTGTTGGCCCCCCCGGCAAAGAACCGCCGCTCTTCAGGTGTCGAGTTGGCTTTCCCATACGGCATCATCCATCCAAGGTGCAGCCGGCCCGCAAGCTGCCGGCTGGACGAAAGGTTTCTGGTGAAGCCGACTTTCGTTTCGGCCTTGACATACTGGGAATAGGTGGTGCCGAAAATCTGCGGATCGTCGCTGGTGAACCCTGAATGGCTTCTGGTGTCGATCAGTTCGTCGACGAGCCAGGCAAGGCTGCCTGCTTCCTCGAGCAGGAGATCGAAATTCCAGATATTTTTTCCGGGCTGTACGTTTTCCTGGTTGGTATAGTTGTAACGGAACCTGAAGGTCTGGTTGACCCTGGTTTCGAGCAGGCTGTCGATACCGGCATCGACTGCGGCATCGTCAGCCGGGTCGATGTCGATGTTTTCGGCAAGATCGGTTTTGAACAGTTTCCTGAATCCTCTCAGCGAGTCTTTCTGAACCCATTCGAACTCGAAGAAGTCGAAACTCAGACGCGACGACGGGCCGAGTTTTGCGCTGTACGTTCCCCTGATGAGCCCGCTCGTGTTGGAGAGCAGGATCGGCAGTTTCGCCCGGGAATATTCGGCATAGACCGAGTAGGTATTATCGGGTTTTTTCAGGTCGGGCATGACCAGACTGCTTTTCAGCTTGAGTTCGTAAGGAATGAATTTGACGTAGTCCTCCTCGTTCAGGTTGTCGAGCAGGTTATTGCTGTAGCTTGTCTGTGTGCCGAATTCCGCAGATGTCTTGAGCTGTTCAGCCCCGCCGAAGAGGTTCCGGTTCTCATAAGCGAGTGAAGCTCCGAAAAACAGCGATCCGTAACGGTTGTCGACAAGCAGTTTCGGTTCGATCTGGTGTTTCGGGGCGGGTTCAAGATGCACTGTCGTGTACAGTTTGCCGTCCCGCGCGGAATCGGGCCTGACGATGATCGAGGAGAAAAGATTGGTCTTGCCGAAATTCTGCAGGGTCTTCTGTTCGAGGCTTTCCCTGGTCACCTCTCCCTCACGGAATGCAACGGCGTTTACAATGAGTTCCGGCTTGATCTTCTGACGACCGAACACGACCCCGGAAACACCTCCCTCGATGAAATGTTTCTGAAGACTTGTTGTGTCGCTTCGCAGGGGGTTATGCACAACAGCGCGGACAGGGCCGTAAAGAAGTTTTTCGGGAAGCCGCAGGCGGTAGCGAATGCCGGCATTGATTCCCAGGGTATCGACGCGGATGCGGATGCTGTCTTCGTGAAAGAACGTATAGCCATGCTCCCGGAAAAACGTCATGGAGCGGTCCCGCTCCGCGATCAGTTTCTCCACCGAAAAGGTCTCGCCCGTTTTCAGGACGCTGCTGGAGACATACTGCTCTTTCAGTTGCTCATCGATGGTTTCCAGGCCTTCGTAGGCAAGAGAGTCGATCCTTGCCGGTTCGTTCTCCCGGATCGCGACCAGGATATCGACCCTGCTGCCGTTTTTCCGGTACTGCATTGACGGCCTGATGTCCGCGAAAAAATACCCTTTGTAGATATAGAGCTTTCTGATGATGCCGAGATCCCGCTGGAAATCTTCGGGATTGAACGGTTTGCGCTTTTTTCCGAACAGTCCGAGGCCGAGAAAGGAGGTTGGTTCCGAGGTGACGATAATCTGCCGGAGCTCTTCGTCGGGAACAGCGGTATTACCGCTGAAACGGATGGATTTGACGTACAGCTGCGCTGAGCCGGAGGTATCCGGCCTGCTTTCAGTTGCTGTTTCTGCCGGAGATGCTTCCGCACCGGCAAAAAAAAGGGCAATGACCAGAATTCCGGCTATTGCCCTGAAAAGAGTTTTTAGAGAAACCACACTGGACGATTATTTGCATCAGTTCAACATCTCTTCGTCGCCGTAGCAGAAATCTTCGTCAGTCGGGTAATCAGGCCAGACTTCCTCGATGCTTTCATAGATCTCGTCGCTGTCAGGCAGATCAACCAGGTTTTCAATGACCTGCTGAGGAGCCCCGGTCCTGTTTGCGTAATCAAGAAGTTCGTCTTTTGTGACCGGCCATGGGGCATCTGCAATATATCGTGCGAGGTCCAGATTCCAGTACATAGTGAAGCGCTTGAATTAATCGGTTTATGAGTTATTGCCGTTTTCCTTGCCGGACGTATCCTTTATGGTTATGAACTTGTCTGGATTGCTGTCATCGAAGAAGTATGCAGCAGGGTTGACTTTGACGTTGTTCCTGTGAATTTCATAGTGGAGATGCGGTCCTGTCGAGAGTCCGGTGTTTCCGGAGAGTGCGACGACCTCTCCCCGCTGAACACGCTGTCCCTGACGGACCAGCGATCGGGAAAGGTGCGCATAGACCGTGGAAAATCCGTATCCGTGGCTGATGATCACCTTCTGGCCGTAACCCCGGTCATAACCGGAGAACGCGACGACACCATCTCCGGTGGAATGAACACGCGTTCCTTCCGGTGCAGAGAAGTCTGTTCCTGAATGAAACATGAGCGTCTTGTAGACCGGGTGTATTCTCATACCGAACGAGCTGGTCACGTTGCCGTTGACCGGCTTGATATTGGGAATG
>Ga0233420_10000326_pt1 | contig 21133 bp, 19 predicted proteins | sample Watercolumn_Mata_4_FD_183009 | JGI IMG/M metagenome (GOLD analysis project Ga0233420, IMG submission 183009) | Freshwater microbial communities from Lake Matano, South Sulawesi, Indonesia - Watercolumn_Matano_2014_102_MG | ecosystem: Environmental > Aquatic > Freshwater > Lake | place...
ATTTCCAGGATGCAGAGGGATTTGACCGATTCGACTGTCCAAAGAAACATTGGCAGTTCTCTTTGTTATTCTTATTTGGCTTACAAGAGTTTTATGAAAGGGTTGTCCAAATTGGAAGTTAATAAGGAGGGGATAAGGGCTGATTTGAAGGATAAATGGGAGCTTCTTGCTGAGCCGATTCAGGTTGTGATGAGAAGGTATGGGATAGAGGGGGCTTATGAAAAATTGAAAGCTCTGACTCGTGGTAAAGAGGTTTTGAAAGCTGATGTTCAAAAGTTGATTAGAGGACTACGGATTCTTGCGGCGGATAAGAACCGATTATTAAAATTGACTCCGGAAACTTATGTCGGTCTGGCAGAGAAATTGGTTGATGAATACCAATTGGATATCGGTGGATTTTCTTCTGGTTGCGGATGTGGAGGAGGGTATGGAGGTGGTTCGTGCGGAGGGTGCTCTTCCGGAAGCTGTGGATCTTGTGGAGGATGCGGAGTGTGATTTGTGTCTAAGATTGTTACCTCGTCATTGATCTGCCACGTATAATTGGTAAGGTTGGTGTTGGTTCGACTTTTTTGATCTGTTTGATAAGACAACCTGGGCGTGGGTGACCCATAACTTCTGTTATTCTTGAGAGAAGGGCCTCTATAGTTGGTTCCAAGGCGACTCGATGATTTCCATCATAAGCTACCCACCAGCCTTCTTTGCCATCTGCCAACAATTGTTCTTCCTCAGTCATATAGGTTTCAAGTTCTTGAGTTTCAAATGGCATGTTGTGAATTTTTTATAGATTTGGGAGTTTATTTTATAAAAAAATTTTTATGAAATCAATGTTATTATTAATAACCATTTGTTAAAATATTGCCTTTGTGATTAAATTTGGCAGTCATTTAACCAAATATTTATATGAGTGAAGGGCATGGAACATTTGCAACCGCATTAAATTGCATGGATGGGAGAACTCAAATTCCTGTCATTGAATGGGTTAAAAAGGAATTCCATGTGGATTACGTTGATACTATTACCGAGCCCGGGATTGATGCCGTTTTGGCGAGTGGGAATGAAGGTGGAGAAAAAAGTGTCGATGAGTGGCAGGGAATTTTGCGTGATTCAGTTAGAAGAAGAATTGGTATTTCCACCGGGAAACATTTGTCAAAAGCGATTGTTATAGTCGGGCATGATGGATGCGCGGGGAATCCTGTCGATAAGGAACAGCATTTGGTTCATATTCGTTCTGCAGTTGATCTTGTAAAATCCTGGGTTGCTTCGGAAATTACTGTTCTTGGGCTCTGGTGCGCTCATGATGACAGTGGAAATTGGCAGGTTACCAAGATTTAAATCTATTTGTGAAAGCTCTGATTTTATGGTTGAATAGGTCAGTCTGGTTTTGTTTAAGTCGCTTCTCATTAAAAAATTAAAATATGTTTAAATCGGTTGATCCAAAGCAGTCTTTCCCGAAAGTTGAGCATGAAATGATGAAATATTGGCATGAAAATAATATTTTTGAAAAGTCCGTGAAGGCGAGAAAAGATCGAAAGAAATATGTGTTTTTTGACGGGCCGCCATTTGCAAATGGTTTGCCCCATTATGGACACATTTTGGCGAATGCTTTGAAAGATGCTGTTACTAGGTATTGGACTATGAAAGGGTATTATGTTCCGAGGACGAATGGCTGGGATTGCCATGGATTACCGGTCGAATATGAAATTGAACAGGAATTGAAATTGTCAGGCAGAAAACAAATTTTGGATTATGGCGTTGATAAGTTTAATGACGCGTGCAGTTGCAGTGTTTTCCGCTACACGAAAGAATGGGAGGAGATGTTTAAGAGAATTGCGAGGTGGGTTGATTTCAATGATACTTACGCGACGCTCGACAACAATTATATGGAGTCAATTTGGTGGGCGTTTAAGCAAATTTGGGATAAGGGGTTGATATACAGTGGACATAAAAGTATGCATATTTGTCCGAGATGTGAAACGCCGCTTTCGAATTTTGAAGTTACTCAAGGATATAAGGATGTTACCGATTTGTCTGTTACTGTTAAATTTAAGTTAAAAAAAGATGCGCTTCAGGCTATAGGTGCTGATAAGGATGAGGAAGTTTTTATATTGTCTTGGACGACTACTCCGTGGACTCTTCCCGGCAACGTTGCTCTTGCTTTCGGGCCGAAGGTGAAATATGTAAAGTTTTCTATTAAAGATTTTCCTGAATATCCGAGTGGGACTTATATTTCTTCTTTGAATTTTTACAGGGAGAAATTCGAGCATTATGACAAAGTTTCCGAGGGAAAGCTTCCAAAAGCTGTAATTTTGGATGAGATTGATCCGAAAGTTTTTGAAGGGACGTCTTATGAACCGGTTTTTGATTTTTATGTTGGGAAAACAGGGAAGAAGGATATCTATAAGATTTATCTGGCTGATTTCGTGACATCGGAAGATGGTGCTGGGGTTGTCCATATCGGTGCCATGTTTGGAGAGGTTGATTATGATTTTGCTTTGAGTAAGGATCTTGCGATGATCCAGCATGTAAAGATGGATGGAACTTTTACCGAAGAAGTTACTCCGTGGGCTGGGAAGTTTGTCAGAGGTCAGGATTTGAATATCGCTATCTGGCTTTATGACAAGGGTCTTTTGTTTGAGAAACAGAATTTTAGGCATTCATATCCTCATTGTTGGAGGTGTGATACTCCGCTACTCAATTATTCAACTAGGTCTTTGTTTGTTGAAGTTACGAAGATCAAAGACAAACTTTTGAAAAATAATGAAAAGATTAATTGGGTTCCTTCTCATATCAAAGATGGTCGTTTTGGAAAATGGCTTGAGGGAGCGCGAGATTGGGCGATTTCGAGGAATAGATTTTGGGGATGTCCGATCCCGCTTTGGGAATGTGAATGCGGGCACAGTATTTGTGTTGGTTCCGTAAAAGAGCTCCAGAAATTATCTGGGAAATTACCAAAGAATAAGGGCAAGTTGGATCTTCACAAACCGTATATCGATGCGGTAAAAATCAAATGTCCGAAGTGCAAAAAGATGATGTCACGAATCCCGGATGTACTTGATTGCTGGTTTGAAAGCGGATCAATGCCATACGCTCAACTTCATTATCCTTTTGAGAATAAGAAGTTTTTTGAAGATAATTTCCCTGCAAATTTTATTGCTGAGGGACTTGATCAAACTCGCGGCTGGTTTTATACGCTTCATGTCTTGGCGGCAATTTTGTTTGATAAACCAGCATTCAAAAATGTGATTGTGAATGGTATTTTGTTGGCTGCGGATGGTGAGAAATTGTCGAAAAGGAAGAAAAATTATCCTGACCCGAGTTATTTATTTGAAAGCAAAGGGGTCGATAGTTTGAGGTATTTTTTATATAGTTCGACGGCGCCTTTGGCTGAGGATGTCAGGTTTTCGGAGTCTCATGTCGATGAAATAGTGAAGAAGTTTACTTTGACGCTCTGGAATACTTACAGCTTTTTTGTTACTTATGCGAATATTGATAAATGGAAGCCTTTGACTCCTACCAAAGAAGCCAAATTCAAACCTGCTAATAAATTGGATCAATGGATTCTTTCCGAGCTGCATGTTCTTGTGGAAAAGGTTACTGAAAACATGGACGCTTACAATTTGACGTGGGCGACTCGACCGATGCAGGATTTTCTTGAGAATCTTTCGAACTGGTATGTCAGAAGATCAAGAAGACGTTTTTGGAAAAGTGAAAATGATGATGATAAGGAGCAGGCATACCAGACTTTGTATATGGTTTTGACTACTTTCTGCAAGCTTCTGGCTCCTTTTATGCCGTTTATTTCGGATGAAATTTTTATCAATTTAACCGGAGAAAAGTCTGTTCATATGGCGGATTGGCCGAAGGCGAAAGAGAATTTGATTGATGAAAAATTAAATCAAGAAGTTGCTGCGGTTAGAAAGGTTGTGAATCTTGGTCACAGTGTCAGAGGAAAGGCGAAAATCAGGGTTCGACAGCCTCTCCAGAAGATGCAGGTTGCTTTACCGAAAGGGGTTCAAAAGAAATGGATTAAGGCTCAGGAGTCAGTAATTTTGGAGGAGTTGAATGTCAAAGAACTGGAAATTGTGGATGAAGTAGGAAATTTGATCGAAAAATATGCGTCACCGGATGCAAGGCTTCTCGGTCCAAAGTACGGTAAGGATGTTCAAAGTATCATTGTCGACGCAAAAGCTTCGAAATTTGAGGTTTTGACAGACGGCAAAATAAAGGTTGGGAAATTCATTCTTTTGCCCGAGGAAATAAATATAGGGTACAGAGGAAAGGAGGGCTACGATGTCGAGAGTCAGGACGGATTTGTCGTTATTCTTGATATAAAAGTGACTGAAAAGTTAGTATTCGAAGGGTATGCTCGTGAAATCGTGAGATACGTCCAGGATATGAGAAAGGAAGCTGGGTATAATGTCAGTGATAGGATATATTTATTGGTTCGTGCTGACGCTGATGTTGAAAAAGCTATTACCAGGTTTGCGGATTATATTGAAAAAGAGACTTTGACTATTGAGTTGAGTCAAAGCGGGGAGCTCGACAGTGATATAGAGAAAAATGTTGAGGTGGCCGAGCAACCTGTTACTATTGCTATAAAAAAAGTTTAACCAAAAAGTTTAACCCACATTCTTATGCATCTTTTAAAAAAAGCAGCGATTGGTATTATCCTGAATGGTGGTGCCCTTTATGTGCTTACACTTCTTTTGAAGGAGGTTACTTATACCGGTGGTTTTAAGTTTTTCGTGATTGGCGGAATTGTTATCGGACTTTTGAATTTTGCTGTGAAGCCGCTTATAAAAATTTTGTCTTTGCCTCTTATTGTTGTTACCGGCGGCTTGTTCTTGATTGTTATAAATGCCGGACTTTTGTGGTTTTTAAGCTATTTTTTGCATGTTATCCAGTTCAGAGATGTGGCTTTGACCTTTCCAAATTTGGGCAGTTATGCTATAGGTGCTGTCGTGTTTGGCGTAATAAATTTTGCCGAGCACCTGATAATTAGAAACGATTCTTAAACAATAATAAAATGCGAACTATCCTTTTCGTTACTCAAATAGTATTTTCAATCCTTTTAGCTTTGGCGATACTGTCTCAACAGAGGGGGACTGGATTGTCTGCGACTTTCGGTGGAAGTGATACTTTTTACACTAGTAAGCGCGGGGCTGAGAAGGTTTTGTTTATTGCGACAATTGTTTTAGCTGTACTATTTGTTGGAAACTCAATTGCGTTCCTTTTTGTTTAAATTGTTTAAAAGCGTATGAAACTTTTACACAAACTAGGAAAGGTCTTTAGAGCTTACACCGATTTTGAGAAAGCTATTTCTTTTGCTTGTGTTGGGATTGTTCTTTTGATGGTACTCAAGATGGTTATTTTCCCTTATGGGCTTTTCAATCTTGGGGAAGACGATGTTTATACTGAAGGATTGGTTGGGCCTAATGGGTTTCAGAACATAAATCCTCTTTTCGTGGATTACAATTATTTGGATCGAGAGGTTTGTAGTTTGGTTTTTTCGGGGTTAATGAGGTATGACTCGGAGGCGAAGGCTATTGTTGAGGATATGGCGACACTGACTATAAATAGTGATAAAACCGAATATACGTTTGTTTTGAAGGATAACTTGAAATGGCAGGATGGGACTCCGCTGACGGCTGACGATGTCTATTTTACCTTTGCGATTGTGGTTCAGGATCCGACATTTGTGAATGAAATTTTGAAGGCCGATTTTGACGGTGTGAAAATAGAAAAAACAGATGAAAAGACTATTAAGTTTAAACTTAGCAAGCCGAATGTTTTCTTTATAACGAGTTTGGCTACCGGTATTCTTCCGAAACATATTTTGGGAAACGTTTCCGTTGAGGATTTGCTTCAAAATTCTTTTAATAAAAAACCGATAGGGAGCGGTCCTTATCAGGTATCTGAACCGGTTCAATCTTTCAAAGATGGGCGTATGCAGGTTACTTTGAAATTAAATCAATATTATTATGGCGTGAACCCGAAAATTGAGAATTTCAGGTTCATTTCTTATCCAACAATGGATCAACTTTTTGCTGAAATCAATGCTGTAAACGGGATTCCAAAGGTGTCTGGCGAGTACGCTGATCAGATTAAAAAAAGTGGCAGTTTTGTGATGATTCCATATCAGCTTCCTCAATACATGGCTGTGTTTCTTAATATGGATTCTCCGCAGCTTCAGGATAGCCGTATAAGGATTGCTCTTCAAAAATCTATCGATAAAAACGAACTTTTGAGTAGGCTTTCGGACAAGGTGCCGGTTGATACTCCTCTTCTTGAGCTTAATCAGAGCCAATGGATATACCAGCCGAGTATGGACAATGCCAATGGTGCCGTTTTTGAGGCCGGTTATAAATACAAGAATCCGAAGGATGTCTATAGGAAGGATTCCAAAGGCAATATTATAGAATTGAAACTTCTTGCACGGAAGTTTGCCGATGGAGATGCTCCGCCGACAGAGCAGGACGAGGAAACCAATATTGTTTTGAAGTTTCTGCAGGAGAAGTGGAAATCAATAGGGATAAAAGTTGATACTGAGATTTTGCCTGTTGATGAGTTTAATGAAAGGGTTATGGATAGGGCTTATGACTTACTCTTTATCGGGCAGACTCTTGGGTATAATCTTGATACTTACAGTTATTGGCATTCCACTCAGGTTGGCTCAAATGGTCTTAATTTATCAAATTACAAGAGTTTTCAGGTTGATAGTTTGATTGAGGATATCAGGTCGACTTTTGATTCCGCACAGCGCGAAAAGAAGCTCAGTATGATTGCTGAGAAAATTTCTAAGGATGTTCCTGCTATATTCTTGTATAAACCGATTTATTATTATGCTTCGGATGGCAAGGTTCAGGGGATAGATATGGACAGAAGCGCTTTTTCATCTGACAGGTTTTCGAATATCTCCGAATGGATGTTTTCGAGCAAGTAAGTTGGTGGTTCTTGATTGGCATGTGTCTTGATTGGAAATTCTGATCTTTTTGTTGAGAGGTTTTGCCGGGATTTTCGGTACATTTTTTTTGCTTTACTTTTTCCCTGAATTTAGGTATTTTCCACTGCGCTTAAACGGTAATCAAAATATTTATGAAAGTAATTTTAAATGAAAATGTTTCGAAACTTGGTTATAAGGGTGATGCTGTTAATGTAAAAGACGGCTATTTTAGAAATTTTTTGTTCCCTAGGGGATTGGCTACTGTTGCTACCGAAGGGAAAATTAAATTAGCTGAGAAGAGACGTGAAAAGACTGTTCTTGAGAAGGAAAGATTATTGAGCAATGTTAAGGAGGCTATGAAGAAGCTTTCTAAACTTGAGGTTGAGGTTGCGGCTAAAGTTACTGCCAAAGGGACTCTTTATGCTCATCTTAGTGAGGCTGATGTTATTAGTGCGGTACGAGGAGCTGCTAATATTCAATTGGAGAAGAAATTTGTTAAGTTTGCTGAGCCTATCAAGACTCTTGGGAAACATGAGGTTATGATAGATTTTGGCGAAGAAAACACAGTTTCAATAAAGGTTAATGTAGTTAAGGCTTAAAGCATGAAAGTTTTAGCAATTGATTTGGGGAGCAGGAGAGTCGGGCTTGCTTCCGGTGATTCTGATAACAGGATCGCTTTTCCGAAAGCTGTTATCCAACGGAAGAACGATAAACAAGTCATTGATGAGATTATAAAGATAGTTTCTTCTGAAAATTATGAAGTTGTTGTTTTTGGGTTGCCTCTTTCTATGAATAGTGAATCTGGGACTCAAGTTGAGTTTACTAATGGGTTTATGGATGAATTTTCTAAGGTTTGCAAGGAGAAAGGGCTACATATCGAAGTTACTGGGGTTGATGAGAGGCTTTCGAGTTTTGAAGCTGATTCTTTCTTAAATGATGTTGCTGATGTGTCTGGGCGACCTGTTTCGAAAAGTAAAAAGAGTGGAGATAGAGATCTTATGTCTGCAAAAGTTATACTGGAGCGGTATTTCTCAGATTTGAATTGATTCTTTTAGGCAAATCAGTATAATCATATCCCGTATGAAAGATATTTGGACTATTTTGTGGATTGTGTTGATTGTTGCCTTCGGGCTTTTGGTTGTGCTGACTATATTTATGCGTGTGAAGAGTAAAGTCAAGAGGAATTCTTTGAAAAAGTTGGTGCTCCATATCAGCGTTCCGAAGGATATAGAGTCTGGTCCTATCGTGGCTGAGCAGATTTTTTCTGCGATGCATGGAATCTATAGGAAATTGCCGTTTTTCAGCAGATTGTTTGGACAGACTCAGGATTTTGTGAGTTTTGAGATGGCCAGTATAAATAGAACGATAAGATTTTTCGTGTCTTTCCCCGAGAAGCTGCGAAATATGGTCGAGGGACAGATTTACGCTCAGTATCCAGATGCTGAAATAAGTGAAGTTGCGGATTATTCTATGGCTGAAAATGAATTGTTTAAAAACGCTGCTATGGCCGAGCTCGTTTTCACCGATGCCGACATTTATCCAATTAAACGTTATACTCAGTTCGAGGATAAATTGACGAGAGTTGCCGTTGACCCTTTGGCCGGAATTACTTCCACTTTGACAAAGTTTGATGATCCTTCCGAACAGGCCTGGATTCAGATTGCTATTACTCCTTTGGGGGATAGATGGAGGATTGTTTTGGTTAAATGCGTGAAGTTGGTTAGCAAAGGATTTTTTATGAGTATCGACTTTTGCCGCAATGCTTATGCGCGGGCTTTTATTACCAGGAAGCTTTGGCCTAAAATTGTATTTTTCCCTTTGTATATTTATTTCTGGATAAGAGGTGTTTTTGTGAAAGCGGGAATAAAAGCTATGTCTATGGGTGATGCTTCCGGTGCTTCTGATGACGACATTGATGAGCAAACTACGATGCGTTCTCATGAAAAAGAAAATGAAGCGGATGCTTGTATGGACAAGGTCATTAGGCTTCTTTTCGACGTTAATATCAGAATTGTTTATGTTCCTCACTCTAAGAATAAGGCTAAATCGGACGTTAAAATCCGAGAAATTGCCGGTAGTTTCAAACAATTTATGCTTCCTCATTTGAATGGCTTTGAGATTGAAAAAATTAAGCATGGAGAAGAGATACTGGAAAGCTATAGAAGTCGTGAAATTAAGAATGGATTTATTTTAAATAATGAAGAGCTTGCTACGATTTATCATCTTCCGACCATAACCGTTAAGACTCCGAATATTTCTTGGGTCAGGAGCAGGAAGTTGGAGCCGCCGGTTGATGTTCCTACGAAAGAGAATATTGGAGATGAAGGGTTTACATTGATCGGCAGGACTAATTTCAGGGGGAGCAGGGCTGAGTTTGGGATCAAGGATGCTGACAGGCGAAGACACATATATATCATTGGAAAGACTGGTATGGGTAAGTCTACTTTGCTGGAAAATATGATTTATTCGGATATTATGGAGGGAAAAGGAGTCGGTGTCGTGGATCCGCACGGAGATTTGGCTGATACCGTTGTTGGATTTGTTCCGGCCAGCAGGACAAATGATGTAATTTTGATCGATCCTTCCGATAGAGACTGGCCTGTTGCTTTTAATATGCTCGAAAATATCGATCCTACCTACAGCACGATTGTTTGTAGCGGACTTGTTGGAATATTTAAGAAAATTTACGCTGAAAGTTGGGGGCCGAGATTGGAGCATATTTTGAGAAATACCATCTTGTCTCTTCTGGAATCGCCCGGGACTACGATGCTTGGTATTACAAGAATTCTTCAAGATGCGACTTTCAGAAGGAAAATCGTTTCAGGTATTAAGGATCCGATTGTCAAAAGCTTCTGGGTGAATGAATTTGAGCAGATGCAGGATAAATTTAGAGTTGAGGCTATCTCTCCGATTTTGAATAAAGTAGGCCAGTTTTTGTCGAGTCCTATAATTAGAAATATTGTCGGTCAGCCAAAAAGTGCCATTGACCTCCGATTTGCGATGGATAAAGGGAAGATTGTTATAGTTAATTTGTCGAAAGGGAAAATAGGGGAGGACAATTCGGCTCTTCTCGGTGCAATGATTATCACAAAATTCCAACTTGATGCTATGAGTCGTGCAAATGTCTCAGAGGAAAAGCGTAAAGATTTTTATCTATATGTCGATGAATTCCAGAATTTCGCTACTGATGCGTTTGCTACGATTTTGTCTGAGGCGAGAAAGTACAAACTGGATTTGACAATGGCCAATCAGTATATTGCGCAGATGCCTGATGAGGTTAGGGATGCTGTGTTTGGCAACGTTGGGTCGCTTATTTCGATGCAGGTTGGGTTTGATGATGCTGAATATATTTCACAGCAGTTTGGAGAAGAGGTTATGCCGCCGGATCTTGTCAGTATGAGTAAATTTACCGCTTATATGAGGCTTTTGATTGATAATATGCCGTCTAAGACTTTCTCAATGGAGACGTTGCCTCCTCCTTTGTCTAGAAAGATTGATAAAGAGAGAGTTGAAAAAATCAAGAAAGTTTGTCGTGAGCGTTACGCGACTGATAGAAAAGTAGTTGAGGATAAGATATTACGGTGGAGCGGTGTTAGCGAAAAATAAATAATGATTATAGATATTATAAATAAATATTATGGTCTGTACTTGGTTATTTAATTTCTGGAACAGTTTTAGTAAAAAATGGAAGGTTTTGGTGCGTGATGGGAGATTTATAATTTCTTTTATTGTTGGAATAATTCTTTTTGCAGGTGGACAAACTTTTCTCATGTTTGTCTGCCAATACAATGATACTTTTCCTACAACCGCTGTAGGTGATTTGATTCTGGATAATATCCCTACTTACAATTTAAATTTTCTTTTTACTTGGGGACTTGCTGCTATCATGCTTGTTATTGTTTTTTATTGTATTTTTGTTAGGCCGGAACTTTTGCCGTGGAGTTTGAAGACTTATGGGATTTTTGCGATTGTGAGAGCAGGATTTATTGTTTTGACCCATATAGGATCACCTTCTGATATGTTTTATTTTGTGAATCCTCATATAACTCAAAATGTCACCTTTCAGCAGATTTTTTTCTTAAATGATTTATTCTTTTCTGGGCATGTCGGGAATCCTTTTTTGGCGTTTTTGATTTTTAGGCATTTTAAGTTTAAATGGTTCTGTTTAATTGGCTCGATTCTGATGGCGATAACTGTGCTTTTTATGCACGTTCACTATTCGATTGACGTGTTTGGTGCTTATTTTGTTACATATGGAATTTATGCGTTTTCAGACAGTATTTTCCATGGTTTGAACGAGCGTTTTAAAAAGCTTATAGAAGGACACTCTGATATCAGATTTAAGCCTTCGTATAGTCCTGAGAGTTTGAAAGGGGATTAGGGTTTGGAAGCTAGGGCAATTTTTAGGTTAGTTGCTTAACTTCGCAGTCTCCAGGTTGAAACTGGTTGACTTTTGCTGATTTGGGTTTTATTGTTTTTTCTTAACAAATTTTAAAATGTTTCTGGATAAAGAAGGTTGGCAGGAAGTTTATGATATGTTTGATGGAACAATGCCATTATGTCTTGGACGAGAGTGTCTGGATAAATGTTGTAAGCCGAGAGAACTTTCGAGAGTTTCTGGTGAAAAGGTTCAATTTTATACTTCTTTTTTAGATGAGGGGGAGTTGGCTCTTCAAAGTAGTTTGTTCCCAGGGTTTGCTGATTTGGGAATAAATGTAACTGTAATTAATGATGTTTTGGGCAAAGATGGAAATCCTGATTTAGGGGCGTTTGTTACCAATTGTATTAATGCAGATGGGTCATGCAAGATGAGTGGAAGGAAACCATTTCATTGTAGGTTTCATCCATTTCGTCTTCATGAAAATGAAATGATTGCTCCAAGATGCCCTCAGGCCGTAAGGATGATTGAAAATTGTCTTACGGGTTATGAATTTTTGGGTGTTATTTTTAGGATACGTTCAAGGTTAGGATTTACTGATAATTTTGAGTGGTTTGGAAATCTTGGTCGTGTTAGGGCATTCTTGTTGAGCGGGCAGGTTCAGCGTTAGATTTATTCTTTAATGAGTGGCTTGATCCCAGGCAGTTCTTTCCCTTCCAAAAATTCCAAAGATGCGCCGCCGCCTGTTGATACGTGAGTGAATTTTTCGTGGGGAATTTTAAACACATTTATCGCATTTATTGTGTCGCCGCCACCCAAAATTGATGCGCATTTGTGGTTTGCGATTGTTTCCGCTATTTCCTTTGTCCCATTTTGAAAAGGTTTTTTCTCGAAAACTCCGACAGGGCCGTTCCAAATTACTGTTTTTGAATCATCAATCATATTGCAGAATTTTTCAGCGGTCCATTTGCCTATATCAAAAGCTTTCATGTCTCCAATAAGGTCTTCAACCCCGACATTTGCGGTTTCAGCGGTATCTGAAAGCTCGGAAGCGACAGTGAGATCGTGGGGGAGTATTATTTTTGTTTTATATTCTTGGCATTCTATCATTATTTCTCTGGCGAGTTCTATCTTGTCGTGCTGAATCAATGATTCTCCAAGATTGTACCCCGATGCTGCCAGAAAAGTGTTCCCGATTCCTCCTGCCACCAATATGTGATCCGCTTTCCCGATGAAATTCTTTATTACTCCGATTTTGTCATCCATTTTTGCTCCGCCGAAGATCATTGTAAGAGGGTGCTCAGGGCTTTCCATGACGCCACTTAAGGCTTCTACTTCTTTTTCCATTAAATATCCCGCATAAGAAGGGAGATAGTCTGAAATGCCCGCTGTTGAGGCGTGACGTCTGTGTGCGGTCCCGAATGCGTCATTTACAAAAATTTCTGCTAATGAAGCTAATTCTTTTGTATATTGCGGTTCGCATTCTTCTTCTTCCTTTCTGAATCTTATATTCTCCAACATCACTATTTCTCCATCTTTCATATGTTCTGTCTCTTTGTGGACCGTATCTGTTGTTACGGCGTCGAGTTTTTTGACCGGTTTCTTGAGTAATTTGCTTAATTCTCTTGAGACCGGATCCATAACCAAATCGTCGACTATTTGTCCTTTTGGTCGGCCGAGGTGGGATACGATTATCAACTTTGCTCCTTTTTCGATGAGGTATTTAATAGTCGGGAGGGCTTCTTTGATTCTTGTGTTTTCGGCTACCGCTCTATCTCCGTTTTCGTCCGCTTCTGTTAGGGGAGTATTAAAGTCAACTCGGAGAATTATTCTCTTTCCCTTAATTTGGGGGATGTCTTCGATTGTTCGTAGTTTCATAGGTTTTTTAGGTAAATGGGTTAAGTTGGCTTTGCAAAGTCACGAAGCTGAATTTCGTCGAAGATTCTACTATGAAGCAAGTAAAATTGGAATTTTTTATTTATTGAAATTTGATTGGTTATTCTACAGACCCTTTCATTGCAAGCACCACGCTCATTAATGTTTCTCTGCAGCATGATTGTGGGGTACTTATAATGGGTCTGCCTTGAATTTCTAGTCCTACTTTGGCTATAAGTGTTCCAAATTGGCTTCCTGATAGGTGACTTGTTGCTCTTGGGAGTCCTCTTCCAATTTCGTCTGTATATCGCCAGCATTCAACGAGTCCGCCAATTCTTCTTCTCCACTTGTCTATCTGTGTATTGCGTTCGTCGTCTGGGGATACTTCATCCCATATCGGTTCTGTTACAACCAATGTTTTTCCTGTTCTTGCCAGTGTTTCAAGATATGTTTCTGGATCTGCTGAGTGGTGCATGTCAGTTGTTGCAATCGCTATGTCAGCTTTTGAATTTTTGAATTGTGTTGCCATTTCCGGAAGTGTTTTTTTCACAAATGCAATGTTTCCCTGAATTGATGGAGTTTGGAATGGATCGCAGGCAATGCATCTTACCGCACTGCCTCTTAGTGAATCTAAGTATGAATGTAGTAATAATTGGTCTCCGGTTCCTACATCTAAAATGCTTACTACGTTGCGGCCTCTATCTGAATATCTTTCTACTAATGGGCCTAAGATCTCTGATAGTAATTGTCCCATGGTTCTTACTCTTTTTCTTGTTCTTGTTTTTGTGTCTTGTGGGTCACTAGGAAACAATGTTCTATGAACGTCTGCGACATATCTTCGATCTTGTTGCTGTAATCGTCTTAGGATTCGGTCATGCTTTTCTGCCGGGGGACAAGTATCCAAATATAAATCCGGGAATTTGCCACCTTTAGCCATAAGTTATTTGTTAATTTTTAATAGTTTACTTTACGTTATTTTGTTAATTTTGTCAATGTCAAAAACAGACCCTGGCATAATCTGTATTTAAAGTTGTTTTTACCTGTTCATGCGTTGTTTCTGCTGTGTGTTTTGGATCTTTTCGTGTTGGTCCTTGAATAATTTTGATTATTTTTTGTAACTGTTTGTTTTTCCCCTTAATTGTCTGCGACTGCATTTTGTTTTTTGTTAAAGAATAAAATTTGTAAAATAAAAAGACCTCTTTGTTAAGGTCTATCAAATAATTTAATCAAAAGACCTTAACAGTTGATGCTTGGAATAATCAGCCAAACAGAAATAGTAGCACTTTTTCTTGGGGTGTTTTTTGTTTTCACTGTGAGTTGTAATTTGCTACTGTTCATTTGTTTTATGTATAAATTATGTCTGATTTTTTTGCAAGTATTTTAATAAACTTGCTTGAATCAATGCGGCTTCTGCGAATGATTTGCCTTTATTTAAGCCGTTTTTTGAAATTCTATCTTTTACTTGCTTGTGTGTTTTGCAGGTTAAGATGCCGAATATTATTGGTGTATTGAGTTTTAATTGGACGTCCATCAGCCCTCTAAATGTTTCAGCGCACACAAAATCGTAATGGTTGGTTTCTCCTTTTATGACGATTCCAAGGGCAATGACCACGTTTATTTTTTTTGTTTTTATTATTTTTTGTGCTGCGAATGGGAGTTCCAATGCCCCTGGGACCCTTTCTAGTTTGATGTTCTGCTTTTTTACACCATATTCCAGCAATGTTTCGAAGGTATTTTTATACAGTAAAAGTCCGTATTCCTCGTTAAAATAGGGGAGAATGACCGCTATTTTCAAATTTTTCCCATTTGGAATTCTCTTGTCTTTGATGTTCTTGGCGCTATTTTTTGTGCTTTTTATCTGCATTGAATGAATTTAAATATTTTGATAATAAGTCGAATTCAAGATTTACTTTCGAATTCTTTTTGAGATTTGATAAATTCGTGTTTTCCAAGGTGTGTTTTACTAGGCATACTTCAAAGTTATCTTTTCCAAGGTTTGATATTGTTAAACTTACTCCGTTTACTGCGATCGATCCTTTTAATATTAGAAATTTTTTAAAAGCTTTCGGGTAGGAAATTTTTAATTTTGTTTGGCTTTTTCCTTTTTTAATTTCCAGGATTTTCCCTGTGGCATCTATATGTCCCTGTACGAAATGTCCGTCCAGTTTTTGGCCGAAAGTGAGGGCGGGTTCGAGATTAACTTCGATGTTTTCATCGAGATTTCCGTTGAGGTTTTTTAAATTGGTTTTTGATAAGGTTTCGGCCATTACGTCGAAATGGAGGATGTTTTTGCGAGTTTTGTTTTTTTCTATTTTTGTCACTGTTAAACAGATTCCATTTACTGCTATTGAACTTCCGATTTTCCCCAATTTAAAATTCTTGCCAGTTTCTACTTCTATAGTTGTCTGGTTTTTTGATTTATTTATCTTTGAAATTTTCCCTTTTGCTTTAATTATTCCCGTGAACATCTCGATCAGTTTTAGTTGTATTTTGGCCGTATCGGGCTTTAAGTTTAACTTAAAATTTATCAAAATGTAAGAGAAATCTTATGAATTTTAATGGGAATTTTTGGAAATTTTTTAGGAAAATTTTACTTTAATTTTGGAAAAAATTTACTAATTTTTCAGAAAAATTTAAGAACCGTGGGGTAAGTTTTGTTTAGATTATTTTTTAACCAAACTTCTATGCGAAGTCTGAACAAAATGATGCTCCTCGGGTATCTTGCAAAGGATCCCGAACTCAGGAAAACTGAGTCAGGTATTTCAATGGCAACTTTTGCGGTTGCCACAAACCGTGACTGGAGATCCAGTGACGGAGAGAGAAAAGAAGCTGTCGATTACCACAAAGTAGTGGCGTGGAGAAAATTGGCTGATATTTGCGCTCAACATTTGGTTGTCGGAAGCCCTGTTTTTATCGAAGGTCGTTTGCAAAATTCCAGCTATGAAGATAAAGAAGGGAAGAAACACTTCTCTACTGAAATTGTTTTGGAAAAGCTCAATGTTCTTATCTACAAAAAGAAAAAGGGTGGAGTTGAAGTGAATGTTCAGGATGTTACCGAAGAAAGAGTCAACGTTGGTGGGAATTAATGATCGGCATGGAATTGGCAATTTAGTCACTCACTGGAGTTAAATTAAACAAGTAGAAACCTTTGAAAATGGGTTTCTATTTGGTGATATCCTCAAAGAGTACTGGACTACTTGTCATTGTTTTCTTATAATCTCGGGGTAGTATAACCTTCATTTCTATGAAAAATTTTAAAAAAGTATTATCTGTTTTGCTTGTTCTATCTTTTTTAATTGCGCTTCCTTCTTGTATTTTTAGAACAAAAGATCCTCTTCCTCCAGAGGATAAGACTCTGAAGACGTTGACTGTCTACAACATGTATGACAGTAACGATGTTTTTGATTCTTTGATTCAAAAATATGTTGCCAATCATCCTTATACGAATATTGTTTATAAGAAATTCACCAATTTTAAGGATTATGAAACTGAGATTTTGAACGGACTTGCTGAGGGGGAGGGACCTGATATTTTTGCAATGCCGAATAATTGGTTTATTAAAAACAGGAAGAAACTTGTTCCAATGCCGGATGCATTGGGAACTGTTGACGCTTTTAGATCAATTTTTGTTGATGTTGCCGCTAATGATTTAATTACTACGGATTCCGGTGGAGTTGAGCATGCGTATGGAGTTCCGATGTACGTTGATAATCTGGCTCTGTATTACAATAAAGATCAATATGAAGATCGTGTTCCAACGAGAGGAAAGCCAGCTACAACTTGGGATGGAATCAAAAATGACGTTTATGCTTTGACGAAGACGGGGCCTGCTCCTTCGTATTTTGATGTTGCCGGGATTGCGATGGGGAAAAGTAAAAATATAGTTAATGCCGTTGATATTTTGTATGCTTTGATGATTCAGTTCGGAACTGCTTTTTATGACAGCACGATGTCCAACTGCATTTTGGCCTCTTCCGGATCAACTGCTACGGGAGAAGTTCCTTCAGCCAGTGCTCTGGATTTCTACACAAGTTTTTCAAATAGTTCTCAAAAACATTACAGCTGGAATGAATATATGGCAGCGGATTACGGGTCTTCTGACATTGCCGCGTTTGCGGCCGGCAAGGTTTCGATGATTTTCGGCTATTCTACGACTTATCCTCAAATCTTGGCTCAAATTAATTCTTTGAAAGAAAAGGGAGTCTCCGTTATAGACGTTTCCGCTATTAAAACAGCCCCTTTCCCTCAGTTGAATGATCCTGCTGTCTCCACAAATAAAAGAGATACTTATGCCAGTTATTTTGCGTTTGGAGTATCACGAACCACTAAATTTTCTGATGCGGCTTGGGACTTCCTGACATTTATAACTTCTCCTGAAAACGAACGATATTATTTTGAAAAAACCAATAAGCCTACAAGTAGAAGAGATTTGATTGCTGAGGAAAAACTAGATCCTCTTTACGGGACGTTTGTGAATCAAGTTGGGTATGCGGAAAGTTTCCCGATTGTGGATATTGAGAAATACAACGAGATGTTTTCTTCTGCAATAGACGCTGTAAATAACGGTAAATCGTCGAGGAATACTTTGACTACTATTCAGGACACAATCACATTGATGTTGCCGAAAAATGGCTATATCACTCCTTTAAATCCTGAAGCCAATAAGGCGAAGACGCCAGCACAGTAGTTTTGATGTTGGTTGTGTGTGTTGTTGGTTCGGGCTTAAGGTGAATGGGACAGTTTCAAAGCTTTGCTTTTTCCAGTGATGCCATGTACCCGTTCAGGAATTCTTTTGCTAATACAGGGCTTTTCCCTTCGATTTGGATTTTTGTCGGGACCAAAAGGTCGTCTTTTGTCTGAATTCCGAATGATTCTTTGCTCAGTATCACTACTTTACCGGGAATTTCTTTTTTTGAAGGTTTTTGCAGTTTGGCTTCCAATATTTTTAATCTTTTGTTGTTGAAATTCAAATAGGTTGAAGGCCATGGATTAAATGCCCTTATTTGATTGATAATCTCATGTCCGCTTTTTTCTAAGTCTATTTTACCGTCTTCTTTTGAAATTTTTCTACAGAAAGTGGCTTTGGAATCATCTTGTTTGAGTGGGGTGAGAATTTCTTGTTCGATGTCGTTTAATGCCAAAGGAAGGATTATTGCAGATGCTCCGGCCAGTTTTTCTGATAAAGATGTGTATGTATCAGATTGGTCTATTGGTATTCGCTTTATCAAAAATATAGCTCCGTGATCGAGTTCTTTGTCTATTTTCATGATTGTTATCCCTGTTTCTTTATCACCGTTCAATAGTGCTTCTTGAATAGGGGAGGCTCCTCTGTATTTTGGTAACAGCGATGGATGGACGTTTATGCATCCGTATTTTGGGATTGTCAGGAGTTCAGGAGGAATCAATTCTCCATATGCGACCACGACTATCGCATCAGGTTTGTCTTTTTTTATCTTTTCTATCAATTCTACGTCGATTTTTTCAGGTTGAATTACTTGAAGTCTCAGTGAATCAGCCACTATTTTTACTGGAGGTTCTGTTATTTTTCCTCTATCTCCTGGTTTGTCAGGTTGAGTTACAACTTTTTGTATTTCGAAATCTTTACTTAAAGCAAGTATTTTCAGGGTTGGAACCGCAAAATCAGGGGTGCCAAAGAAGTAAATTTTCATGTTAGGAATATACATTAAGGGCTCAAAAAAAGAAATTCGAAGTTTACCCTTGCTAAATCCATAAAAAGCACTATAATATCTTCTTTAAAAAAATAGATAGGATGAAAAGCTTGTACGAACAATTCTGGAATAAGGTTAAGGAGGCGCAAAAAATCCTTCTAATATGTCATAAAAAACCTGATGGAGATGCGCTGGGGTCGATGTGTGCCTTGAAAATTTGGTTAAACAGTATGGAGAAGGAAGTAAAAATGGCTTCGATTGATAAACCTTCAAAGAAATATTCTTTTTTGCCGTATATTAATGATGTCGAAAATAAGATTAGCCCTGACGAGCATGACCTAATCATAATTCTTGATTGCGGGGCTCATTACATGACGGATTTTCACGTTGAGTATCCACAGATTCTGCCTAATTCGATAAATATCGATCATCATGCTTCAAATGATAATTTTGGGAGTTTGAATATTATTGAGTCGGATGCCGCTTCAACAACAATTATCCTTTATAAGATTTTTGATTATTTTGGGATTTGTATTGATCCGGATATGGCTACGTGTTTGATGACGGGGCTTTACAATGATACTGGAAGCTTTATGCATTCGAATACTTCTGGTGAGGTTTTTACTGTTGCCAGCGAGTTACTGCGCAGTGGAGCGAAGCTTCCTAAAATGATTAAATCTTTGTTTAAAACAAATTCGGTTGAAACCTTGAGATCATGGGGAAAAGTTTTTCTAAATTCGAGGGTAACCGATGAAAATTATCTTGTTTCAGTTGTTAAGGAAGAAGATGTAAAAGACGGTGGAGATATCGATCAATTATCAGGTGCTATCGATTACTTGAACATGGTTCCAAATGTTAATTTTTCTTTGCTTTTAAAGGAGGACAGAGAGCGTATAAAAGGATCTTTAAGGACGAGGAAGGACAATGTTAATTTGGCGGAAATAGCGAAGAAATATGGTGGAGGTGGACACCCAAAAGCTGCCGGATTTTCGATTCCTAAAATTGAGTTCCAGAAACTTTCATCTCGGTCTTTGAATTTATAATCATGTGTGATAAATTGTTGCCATGATTCGATCTATTTTTGCGAGCTTGGTGACAATTATTTTTAATTTTGTTTTTTTAGTTTCATTTGTTTTATTTGTTCTATTAAATACTTTATTAACCCCGGATTTTTATAAAAGTGACGATGCAAATAAGTTTTATGAATCGTCGATCGATCTTTTTAGTACGTTTATTTATAGGGTGAATAATGAGGTTAAATTGCCTTTGACGAAGGAAGAGATAAAGAATGAAGTTCGTGCTGTATATACGCCGGAAGATATCAGAAATACGCTTACTCCTTTTGTGGAACAAGTGATAAATCCTTCTTTCGATGATGATGGGATGGCTACGATAAAATTGGATTTTTCCGGTGTTGTTGATAAGCTCCCGAAATTTGGTGAAAATTTAGCTAAAAAACTTTATGTTGCACTGCCTAAATGCGGGAAGAACGATCCGGAAGATGCCATAGGGAAGACATGTCTGCCAAAGAGCGTTTCCATTTCCGATTTTAAGTCGCAATTATCATCCAGTTTGGATAAAGAGCTCTTTAGTAAAATTTCCTCGAAAAGTTTGGTTTTTAATATCAATAGAAACAGTATGCGCCTTAACGGATTTAATCTTGATAAATCTTTATTTTGGGACCTCTGGTGGTTGCTACTTGTTATTCAAATGTTTTTGTTACTGCTGGTTGCTCTGATTATTTTCAAACCTTGGTACAGGATTGTAAAATGGGTTTCCAAGCCGATAATCAGTGGATCTTTTGTTGCCGGACTGTTTTTTATTGCTCTGTATGAAGTGCCCGATTTTATGGCCAAGTTTATGGGATCTGGTCCTGGCAAGGATCTTACGGAGGAAGAAATGGGGACCGTTATTTCTTTTGTAAAAAGTTTACTGTGGTTAGTTGTAGATAAAGCTCTTTGGTTTGCTGGAATTCTTTTTGTGTTTGGGCTTGCGGTATATATTTTCGGACTTTGGGGTAAAAAGCATTATTCACATGGAGGAGTTAAATAAAATTATGGAAGAAGTGAACGGTTGTTCCAAATGTCAGCTTTGTGCTGGCAGGTCTCATGCCGTACCAGGAACAGGCCATCCCAAGGCCAGAATAATGTTTATTGGGGAAGGGCCTGGTAGAGACGAGGATATTCAAGGTAAACCTTTTGTTGGCGCTGCCGGTAAGCTTTTGACTGAACTCATAGAGAGTATCGGGCTCCGCAGGAATGATGTTTA
>Ga0233420_10000327_pt1 | contig 21130 bp, 28 predicted proteins | sample Watercolumn_Mata_4_FD_183009 | JGI IMG/M metagenome (GOLD analysis project Ga0233420, IMG submission 183009) | Freshwater microbial communities from Lake Matano, South Sulawesi, Indonesia - Watercolumn_Matano_2014_102_MG | ecosystem: Environmental > Aquatic > Freshwater > Lake | place...
TTGTTCCTGAAAGAGCAGAGCAGTAAAAAAATTTTTCGCTAAGATTTAATAATCGTATATTTGCGATGAACTAACCCTGTCATCATGCAAAGAACGTTATCAGCGGTATCCTATACTGGTGCAGAGGAGCATCTTGCCGTTGTGGCCAAAGCGCTCAGCCATCCGGTACGTGTGAAAATACTCGGGCTGCTTGCACGAGAGACGTGCTGTTTCACCGGCGAGCTGACGGAGGTCATACCCATGGCGCAGTCGACGATTTCACAGCATCTGAAAGCGCTGCTCGAGGCAGGTCTCATTCAGGGGGAGATCGATCCGCCGAAAGTGAAATACTGCATCAACCGGCAGAACTGGGAACGAGCGGAGCGGCTGTTCGGTGATTTTTTTGCGAAGGGAAGCCAGGGTGGATGCAATTGCTGAGCATATGGGGCTGAGCTGTTTTTTTTGTTAAATCAATCGTTTATTTGCGATAAACAAATAAAAAGGACAGAAGATCATGAAACAGGTGAAGATTCTCGGTACGGGCTGCACGAAATGCAACCAGCTTGCCGATGCGGTAAAAGCCGTGATTGCTTCGGAAGGCATCGAAGCGGAGGTGGAGAAGGTCGAGGATATGCAGAAGATCATGGCATATAACGTGCTCTCGACTCCTGCGCTTGTGGTTGACGGCGAGGGCCGCTCGAAGGGTCTCATTCCTTCGGCTTCCGAGTCGAAGGAGATGCTTGCCGGTCCGGCGCGGTCATGGCGTTCATGATGAGCGTCATCGCACTCTCGGCGCCCGAGATGATCATCCTGCGCAAGGTGCTCCGTCCCCAGCTCATCGCGGTATTCGCCGGAGTGGTGGCCATCGGCATCATGCTGGTGGGATTCGTTTTCAATGCAGTCTTTCCAACCTTATGACCACAATACTGAATTCATGAAACAATCCATACTTGTACTCTGCACCGGAAACTCCTGCCGGAGCCAGATGGCAGAGGGATTTCTGCGGTCGTTCGATCCGGAACTCGAGGTCCTTTCGGCCGGCACGAACCCGGCTGAAGCGGTGCATCCGCTTGCCGTCGCGGTGATGCGCGAAGAGGGGATCGATATCGGCGGCTACCGTCCGAAAAGCGTCGATGTATTCACTGAAAGACCCTTCGATTGGGTGGTAACGGTTTGCGATGGTGCCCGCGAGTCATGCCCGGTGTTCAGCGGCCAGGTAAAGCACAGGGTGCACATCGGGTTCGACGACCCGGCGGAAGCCGATGGAAGCCGTGAAGAGGTGCTTGCCGTTTTCCGGCGGGTGCGCAACGAAATCCGCGAAGGATTCAGAGACTTCTATAACAGTATGCAGAAGGGAGGGTAGCCAGATGGGTATGTCGACAAAGCAGCTTTCGTTCCTTGACCGCTACCTCACGCTCTGGATCTTCCTTGCCATGGGCATCGGTGTGCTCTCCGGCTGGCTCGTTCCGGGCGTTGCGGGGTTCTGGAACAGGTTCCAGTCGGGGACCACCAACATTCCCATCGCCATCGGGCTTGTCGTCATGATGTATCCGCCACTGGCAAAAGTGAAATATGAGGAACTCGGCGATGTGTTCCGCAATACCAGGGTGCTCGGTCTGTCGCTCGTGCAGAACTGGGTGATCGGACCGGTGCTCATGTTCGTGCTTGCCGTGCTTTTCCTGCAGGATATGCCCCACTACATGGCCGGTCTCATCACGATCGGCCTTGCACGCTGTATCGCCATGGTGATCGTCTGGAACGAACTGGCCAGGGGCGACACGGAGTACGCTGCCGGTCTTGTGGCTTTCAACTCGGTGTTTCAGGTGCTCTTCTTCTCCGTGTATGCATGGGTTTTCCTCACGGTGCTGCCCGGCTGGCTTGGCCTTTCGTCTTTCAGGATCGATATCACGATTGCCGAGATCGCCTCGTCGGTCTTTGTCTACCTCGGCATACCCTTCATTGCAGGTTTTCTTACCCGGTTCGTCATGCTCCGGCTGAAAGGCAGCGAGTGGTACGAAACCGTTTTTGTGCCGCGAATCAGTCCACTCACCCTTGTGGCGCTGCTTTTCACCATTGTGGTGATGTTCTCGCTCAAGGGGGAGTATATCGTGAAAATTCCCATGGATGTGGTGCGCATCGCCATTCCGCTCCTGTTGTATTTCATCATCATGTTTCTCGTCTCGTTCTTTATGGGGCGCAAGGTCGGAGCGGACTACTCCAAAACAGCCACGCTCTCGTTCACGGCGGCGAGCAACAACTTCGAGCTTGCCATCGCCGTGGCCGTAGCGGTATTCGGCATCGATTCGGGAGAGGCGTTCGCCGCGGTGATCGGACCTCTGGTGGAGGTTCCGGCGCTTATCGCTCTGGTCAACGTTGCATTGTGGTTCAGGGAGAAGTGGTTCGGCGGTGCACCCGGAACATGACGACCTGGTTCCCGGACTGTTCCGGAGATGTTTTTTTCCGTCGATCCGGATACGGCAGGAAGCATCCCTTTCCGGCAGAAAATCCCTGCCCGCTCGAAGGCTCCCGGCGTTTTAGAGGCCGTTGTTTCAGTGCTTTTTTGTTATACTTACTGGCAACCGGAAACAGTGATCATGCAGGAAATGTTTAATTGAATGTCCCGCTGATGCCCACGGAAATCCTCAGGCTTGAAAATATACGCAGGGAGCTCGAGCTGTCGCGCGATGTCCGCCAGACCATCATTCCGAACCTTTCGATGCAGATCATGGCCGGAGAATTTGTTGTCATCACCGGTCCGTCGGGTTCAGGCAAATCCACTCTGCTCTATATCATGGGAGGTCTCGACAAGCCTTCCTACGGGAAGGTGTGGCTGGATGGCGAGGAGATTTCCGAAAAAAACGAAACCGAGATGACCCGCATCCGTAACGGAAAAATCGGGTTCATCTATCAGTTTCACTTTCTGCTGCCCGAATTCAACGCACTGGAAAACGTCAGCATGCCAATGATGATAAGCGGGCGTTTCAGCAAACAGGAGATACGGGACCGGGCAAAGCTGCTGCTTGATACCGTCGGTCTCGAGAACAAGTACACCAACAAGCCGAGCCAGCTTTCCGGCGGTCAGCAGCAGCGGGTGGCCATTGCCCGAGCCCTGGCCAACGAGCCCAAGGTCCTGCTTGGCGACGAGCCGACAGGAAACCTCGATTCGAAATCAGCGCGTAACGTGTACGAACTGTTCGACCGGCTCAACAGGGAAATGAACCAGACCGTGATCGTGGTTACGCACGATGAGGAGTTCGCCAACAGGGCAGGCAGGAGAATCCATCTTGTTGACGGCATGATCGACAGCGACAGCAAGCCGGAAACGAACGCTGTGCTTTCCGTATGAAAAAATATCCTTGCCCCATGTTTTCTTCCGCACTTGACCAGATACGGCACTCCTTTCCGCATGTCCATAAAGCGTTCAGTGACCTTCCTGACGGTGAACTCCATCTGCAGCGCATCATGGAGATCGACCGTTACTGGACTCTTCCTGAAGAGGCAGCACATTCCGCCGTCATGCCGGGTTCCGGATTGCCGGAAGATGCTGTTGTCAGCGGAGAGTACGACATCATTTACGCCGGCGGGACCCTTGGCATGCTGCATGCAGCCGTTATGGCAAGGAGATACGGTTACAGCGTCCTGGTGTTCGACCGTCACCGGGCAGCACAGTCAACACGGGACTGGAACATTTCCCGCTCCGAGCTGGAGCGGCTTGGTGAAACCGGAGTTTTCAGCGTTGCTGAGCTTGAATCGGTGATCGTTCGCAACTACAAAACCGGATGGGTCGAGTTCCACAGGCCTGACGGTAACCAGAAGCGCCTGTACATGCAGCATGTGCTCGATTGTGCGGTGGATGCCGACAGGCTTCTCGGCATGGCAAGGGAAAAAGTGCTGTCGGAGCTTCGCAACAGTGTGCTTGACGGCAAAACCTTCAGAGCCTGCTACCGTTTTCCCGGCTACGTTATTGTCGAGGTGGAAAACGCTGACGGCAGGAAAGCATATTACCGTTCGAAGGTACTTGTCGATGCGATGGGCATTCTTTCTCCGATTGCCCGTCAGCTCAACGATGGCCGTCCCCAGACGCATGTCTATCCGACGGTCGGCACCATAGCAAGCGGATTCGAGCATGCGGATTTCGATACCGGAGAAATTCTTTTCAGCAATGGTCCTGCCGAAACCGGCGAGGGCAATGGACGCCAGCTGATATGGGAAGGATTTCCAGCAAGGGGTTCCGAGTACATCACCTACCTGTTTTTCTACGACGAAATCGATTCTCCGAACGACAAGACGTTGCTTGGTCTGTTCGAAAGCTACTTCAGGAAGCTTCCCGGATACAAACAGCCGGGAAGGGATTTCGTGATCCTTCGTCCGGTGTATGGTATTATTCCTGCCTATTTCCATGACGGGTTCAACCGGACCAGGGTTGTCTCCGATGATCGCATCGTACTGCTCGGCGATGCCGCCTCGCTTGCTTCCCCGCTGACGTTTTGCGGGTTTGGCTCGGTAGTGCGCAACCTTCACCGGCTGACCGGGAGGCTTGACCGGGCATTACGGGAGGGTTCCCTTGGCAGGGATGAGCTTGCCTCTGTCAGCGCCTATGAACCGAATGTCGCCTCGATGGCGAACCTGATGAAGTACATGTGCTTCAATCCCCGGACCGATGAACCGGATTTCGTCAACGAGATGATGAACGAGGTGATGATCGTGCTCGACCAGCTTCCTCCTCGTTACCGTGAGGCGATGTTCCGCGACGAACTGAAACTGGACGAACTGGTGACGGTCATGCTCCGGGTTGCCTGGCGCTATCCGAAAATCCTCTGGGCAACCTGGCAGAAACTCGGTGTGCATGGGTCAGCGGGGTTCCTGAAGAATCTTGCCGGCTGGGCATTCTCATCCACCAAGTAACCGTCCACTGCTGCATCATGGACAAAGCGACAACCGAAAAGGAGATTGCAAGGATCAGGGAGGAGATCAACCGGCACAACTACCTCTACTATGTTCGGGCCAGACCGGTCATTTCCGATTTCGAGTTCGACAAGTTGCTCGAAAGGCTCGTTGTGCTTGAAAAGGAATATCCTGATCTCGTGACGCCGGACAGCCCTTCGCAACGGGTTGGAGGACAGATCACCAGGGAGTTTCCTTCAGTCCGGCACCGGGAGCCGATGCTGAGCCTTTCGAATACCTACTCTGCAGGAGAGGTGGCTGATTTCTGCTCCAGGGTCGACAAACTGCTTCGGGAAGAGGGACTCGAAGACGGAGCGATGGTGGCAGAACTGAAATTCGACGGCGTGGCTGTCAGCCTGCTCTACCGGGACGGTCTCCTCGTGCAGGGGGCAACGAGAGGTGACGGTATCCAGGGTGATGAAATCACGGTAAATCTCAGAACCATTCCCACAATACCCTTACGTCTTGAACCATCCCTTGTTTCCGATCTGCAGGGCGATGACCGGGAGATCGAGGTGCGTGGCGAGGTGTTCATGCGCAAGGACGATTTTGCGCGCATGAACGAAAGCCGTCCGGAGGAGGACCGTTTCGCCAATCCCCGAAATGCCACGGCAGGAACACTGAAGCTGCAGGATTCAGCGGAGGTGGCCCGCAGGAGCATGACCTTCGTTGCGTATTTTCTCAACGGTATCGCTGACGAAAGCACCGCTCATCTCGACAGGCTCCGGTTGCTCGAAAGACTCGGTTTCTTTACCGGGGGGCACTATCGGCTCTGTGCGGAACTTCCTGATATCGAAAGCTTTATCAACCAGTGGTCGGAGAGGCGGTGGGAACTGCCTTACGAAACCGATGGTGTGGTGCTGAAACTCAATGCTGTCAGGCTCTGGGAGCGGCTTGGTGCTACATCGAAAAGCCCCCGCTGGGCAATTGCCTACAAATATCCAGCTCAGCAGGCCGAGACCGAACTGCTCGGCGTGGTGTTTCAGGTCGGTCGTCTCGGTACGATAACCCCGGTTGCCGAACTCGAACCGGTGCGGCTTGCCGGTTCGACGGTGTCGCGTTCCACCCTGCACAATTTCGACGAGATCGAGCGGCTTGACGTAAGGGTGCATGACCGGGTTGTCATCGAGAAATCCGGAGAGGTTATTCCGAAAATCATCCGGTCGGTACCCGAAAAACGTTCACTCTTCACCCTGCCTATCCGGGTTCCGGAGCAGTGCCCTTCCTGCGGAACCGCATTGGTAAAACCGGAAGGGGAGGTCGGCTGGTACTGCCCGAACGGGGAGGAGTGTCCTGCCCAGATCAAGGGAAGAATACTGCATTTTGCGTCACGCAATGCCATGGATATCCGTTCGCTCGGCAGCGCGCTGGTTGACCAGCTGGTTGACAAACGGCTTGTACACGATGCCGGCGATCTCTACTCCCTTCAGGTATCCGAACTCGAACAGCTTGATCGAATGGGAGCGAAATCAGCCAGGAATCTGGTTCAGGCAATCGCGGAGAGCCGATGCCAAAGTTATGATCGGGTGCTTTTCGCTCTCGGCATCCGTCATGTCGGTCAGGCAACCGCGCGGGAGCTTTCGAGGGCGTATCCTTGTTTCAAGCAGCTTGAGCATGCTGACGAAGAGTCGCTTTCTGCTGTGCCGGATATCGGTCCGGTTGTCGCCCGCAGCATTGTCGGGTATTTTGCGATGCCCGTTTCTTCGGCTTGCATCCGGAAGCTGAAGGAGGCCGGCGTGCAATTTGCCGCTGCTGAACAAGGGGAGCCGGTGAACCGCAATTTCGAAGGTATGACGGTGATTTTTACCGGCGAACTTCAGCGGCATGGCCGGCGCGAAGCCTCTGAACTCGTCGTGGCGAGAGGGGGAAAGGTAACCGGTTCGGTCAGCCGCAAGACCAGTCTCGTTGTGGCTGGCAAGGATGCAGGGAGCAAACTCGAAAAAGCCCTGAAGCTTGGTGTGCGGGTGATTTCCGAGGATGAGTTTGAATCAATGCTTTAACTTTTCGACTGTCATGGATCTTCATTACCGAGTGGCTATTTTCGGGTCAGCCAGGATCAAGGAAGGCGATGCCGATTATCAGGATGTGTTCCGGATTGCCAGGGGGCTTGCAGAAGCAGGTTTCGATATCGTCACGGGAGGCGGGCCCGGTCTTATGCAGGCTGCCAATGCAGGTTCGAAAGCCGCTCAGTCAGGTTCCCGCTCGATCGGTCTGAACATCACGCTGCCAAGAGAGCAGCAGGCCAATGCCTTCCTGGATATCAAACAGGAGTTTTCACGCTTCAGCAGCCGGCTTGATACCTTCATGTCCCTTTCGGACGCAGTTGTCGTTGCTCCCGGAGGAATCGGCACCTTGCTTGAGCTTTTTTACGCCTGGCAACTGGTGCAGGTCGAGCATATCTGCGAAACGCCGATTATCCTGTACGGAGAAATCTGGGCAAGCCTCCTGCTCTGGCTTGAAACCGAGTTGCTTCCCCGAGGTCTTTTCGGTGCGAAGGACATGCACATGATGTTTCATGTCATGGAGCCGGATCAGGTTGTGGGGCTGATCAGAAAAATCCATGAAGACCGCCTGAAGGATGGACATGCCTGCAAGAATTTTTCGAAATACAGGATCGAACTGCAGGGAACGCATTGAACCCAGAAATATTTTCATGCCGTGAAAAATATCAAGCGCTTGCTTGTTCTTGAAGGGAGAGTGCTGCTGGTTGTTTCAGTCGTGATCATCAGCACCCTTGCGCTCAAGCCGTCAACCAGCTTTATTTCTCCTGCGATCTCGGACAAGATCCAGCACGCTTTCGCGTTTTATGTGCTCTCGCTGCTGGTGGATTTCGCTTTTCCGAAATCACCCTTCAACGCCGTGAAGATATTTATTCTCCTGGGCTACGGCAGCGCCATAGAAACCTTCCAGATGTTCGTCCCCGGCAGAAAAAGCTCGTTTGGAGATCTTGTTGCGGATGGTGCCGGTATGGTGTTGTTCATGCTTTCCGTGCCGCTGCTGAAGCGCATTCCGGTCATCCGCGAACGGTGGCTTTCCTCCTGAGGTCGCGAGTGCCACGCGGTTTTTCACTTGGAGGCCACGTAGAGGATCGATGTCTCGAAGGTCATCGGAACATACTCTGCGACACGGAATCCGCTTTTTTTCAGGATAGCCGTGAACGCTTCTGCCTGGGGAAACTGTTCGACAGAATGGGGCAGATAGTCGTATGCGAAGGTTGATTTGCTGAACATGCCGGCAATTTTCGGCAGCACCTTCTTGAAATAGACCAGATAGAGCTTTTTGATGACCGGATTGCGGGGAATCATGGGTTCGATGATGAACGCATGCCCTCCGGGCCTGAGTACCCTGTGAAATTCACGCATACCCTGTTCCAGGTTTTCGAAATTTCTGACCCCGAACCCTGCGCTGACGGCATCGAAGCGGGCTGTATCGAAAGGAAGGTTTTCGGCGTAGCCTTCAAGAAACGTGATCGCGGGATATTTCTTGCGGGCGATACCGAGCATTTCAGGAGAGAGGTCGAGCGCTGTTACTCTTGCGCCTGGAATTTTTGCCATTGATGCCGCAAGGTCGCCGGTACCGGTTGCGACGTCGAGAATGCTGGGTTCGGGGGTGTCTTCAAGCAATTTTCTGGCCCTGGCCGTTGTCGCCGCCCGCCAGTAGTTGTCGATACCGAGGCTCAGCAGATGGTTGAGGAAATCGTAGGTCGGGGCAACCTCGTCGAACATGGTGCGGATCGAGGATCGCGATTTTGTTCTGTTCATTGATTTTGCTGTCTCTATCGGCTGGCTCATTGATACTCTTTCAGCTTTTTTTGCCGTAAACTTCATCGGGATCGAACATCAGCGTGTCGCAGATTTCCATCGAGAGATCATCTTTTGCCCTTCTGTAAAAGCACGAGTGGTAGCCCACATGGCAGGCGCCGCCTCGCTGGGAAACCTTGAGAAGCAGGGTGTCGCCATCGCAGTCGATAAGGATGTCTCGGACCTCCTGCATGTTACCGGACGACTCACCCTTGAGCCAGAGCTTCTGCCGGCTCCTGCTCCAGTAGCAGGCTTGTTTTCGTTCCAGTGTCATTGCAAGGCTTTCGCGGTTCATCCAGGCCATCATCAGCACCTTACCTGTTTCATGATCCTGCACAATCGCCGGCACCAGCCCTTTTTCATCGAATTTGACGGTTTCAAGAAAGCTTTTCTGCAGGTCTTGACTCTCGCTCATCAGCTCGTTAGATTAAGTGTTTTTTCTGCATTTCCGCCGGCAGGAGGTGACAGCGGCGCAAATCGTTCCTAAAGATTCATAAAATAACGGAAAAACCAAGGTCGGAATAGAGAAAAAGTTCAAAACATGTAACTTCCAAGAGCTGAATCCATAACGCCACAGACCATGCAGACCCTACAGAAAGTTCTTCCGAAGTATACTCTTGTCCTTGCTGTCATTTTTCTTGTCACCGTTACCTATCTCATTATCCGCGGTAATACCGTCGATGTAGAAGTCCAGGAGGTTTCCCATGCCGAACTGGTGCAGGCGGTTTATGCAACAGGGTTTGTCGAGGCTGACGGCGTCGCCAATCTCAGCGCGGAACTTTCGGGAACCGTCAGGGAGGTTGGGGCGCTCGAAGGGGAGCAGGTCGAGGCAGGCCAGACGATTGTCTTGTTCGATACCGCCCAGCCCGATCTCGCCGTGCGTGAGGCGCAATCGGCTTACGCGGAACAGCTTGCCCTGTCCGGCGAGAAGCAGTTGAAATACAGGAGGATCCGCAATCTTTTCCGAGAAGGTGCGGTACCCCGTCAGGATCTCGATGATGCTGAAAGGAACATGAGACAGGCATCGGAGCTTCTCGAACAGAAGCGGCTGCAGCTGAAAATCAGGGAAGACGACCTGAAAAAGCTGTCGGTAAAGGCTCCTTTCAGCGGTATTCTGGCGGTGCAGAATGTCAAGAAGGGCGATTATGTGACGGCAAATACCCTGGTGGCAAGGGTTATCGACACGACAGGCTATGTGGTCAACGTCGAGGTCGATGAACTGGATGTGCCGCGTATCCATGCCGGACAGAAAGCGGTGATCGTGCTCGATGCGCTTCCGGACAAGCGTTTCGGTGCGTTTGTTTCCCGTGTGGTTCCCCAGACCGATACCGTCACGAAAACCTCCAAGGTGTATCTGCGTTTTTCCCAGCCTGTTCGGGGGATTCAGGCCGGGATGACGGCAACGGCCAACATCATCTATAACATCAAGCCCCGTTCCCTCCTGGTGAAAAAAAGTTCCGTGTTCGACGAAAACCATGTCACCTATGTCTGGAAGGTCGAGGGAGGAAAACTCCGGAAGCAGTCGTTGAAGACCGGTGCAGGCGATCTTGTCTTTGTCGAGGTGCTTGCCGGTCTGAAAAAGGGCGACAAGGTTGTGCCTGTTCCCGAGGAGCGGTTTCATGATGGCATGGAAGCGAGGATCATTTCGGGCAAGGAGCGGTGATCATGCCGCCCCGCAAGAATGTAGCGGTGATTCTTGCAGCGCATGGCGAGGCGGAAAAAAAGCTCCTGTTCTCCGCATAACCGGATTACCCGGGAGCAGGCCGGGTTGCTGCAATCCTGTCTCGACGGCATGGCCGGTGCGTTTGCCTGTTCCTTCACTGTGCAGGCAGCATGTTCAGTTTCCGATCCTGCCGTCGGAGCCGTCATCGATGAGACCGCAGGTTACGATGCCCGGATCATCATTTCAATGTCGCCAGTCGATCATGATCTCACCTGCGGGCAGCTTTTCCGGCATCTTGCGGAAACCCGCTATCCTGATCAGCGGGCACGGGTGAAGGTGCTCAGCCGTTTCCGGAGTGATCCTGAATTATGACAGCGTTTCTCAATCATGATGTGGGCGGGGAGCGGACAACACCATCGATTGAAGACACAGCCTTGCTGCTTGCCCGTTCCGGAGCCACCAACGTGGCGCTGTTTGCTGCAGGCTGTTTTGCCGACGGCAATCCGTTGTACCGGGAAGCAGCGTTGCGTCGGATTGTCGGTCCTTCCTGCCAGGTGCGCTGCATTTCCTGCCTGAACGCTTCGCGGGAGTTTGCCGGTTATCTCTGCGACCGCATTGCAGCTGCCCTGCAGCAGTTGCTGCCGCATCCGTTTTCCTGAAGCCATGTCTTTGTCGGCTGCTTTTTTTCTTCGGACATTGTTGAAATGGTTCTTGCCGTTTTGTTGTTTACATGAAAAGTCTGAGTCACAAGGAGGTTATGGCCATTGGATACAGAAAAAGCCGCATTGTTCATTGACGGGGCAAATCTTTTCTTTACCCAGCGTCATCTTGGCTGGCATATTGATTTTGCCAGGTTGATGCACTATTTCATGAGCCGTTACCAGGTGGCCCAGGCTCGATATTATGTCCCGTCTCCGGAACCTTCTTCAGAAGACCAGGCCGCATTCAACAGGGTTCTCATGACGCACGGATTCGAAATCATATCGAAGCCGGTCAAGAAGATTGTCAACAAGGATACCGGGGAGGTGATCATGAAAGGCAACCTGGATATCGAACTTGCCGTCGATGCCATGCTGATGGAACACCTCTACAACCGGTTCATCCTGTTCAGCGGCGACAGCGATTTTCTTCCCCTGCTGAGGGCATTGCAGCTGAAAGGAAAAACCGTTTCCGTCTATTCGACGAGAGGGATCAGTTCGCGTGAGCTGTTCAGCGGTCTGGACATCGATTTTCACGACCTTTCCGTCATGGAAGCCGAGGTCGGGCAGTTGCAAGGAGCATCAGTATCGACCACCCGTGAACAATGCCAGGCAAGACTGCCGGAGACCGGGGAACGGTTTACCGGTTCGGTGCTTTCGGTGAAACCTTACGGTGTTTTTCTTGTCAATCCCTATCATGTCAAGTGTCTGCTTCCGCTGGGTTTTCTTGGCGTGACGGAGCGTATTGCCGATCTGGCTTCGATCGTCAGGATGGATGACCGGTTCGATGTTTCGGTTTTCCAGGTCGATGCATCCAGGGAAATTCCCGAAATCACCGTCAAGCTCGCCGACAGGATCATGTCGGAAACGCTTGAAAAACGTGCAAAAGCCCTGCATTGAACTGCCAGATGCATTGCCCCCGGCACTTTTTTTCTTACCGTTGCAGCCTGAGCGGCAGTTCCAGCTCGTTTGCATCAAGCACGTTGCTGTCAGCAAGCAGTTCCCGTGCCGGTCCGTTTGCCGCGATCCTGCCTTTGTTCATGACCAGTACCCGGCTGCAGGTATCCCAGATGAAATCAAGGTCGTGCGAAACCGTGACCCTGGTGGATGCAAGCGCGTTGACCAGCGAGATGAGCTTTTTCCTGTTTCGGGGATCGAGGTCTGACGTCGGTTCGTCCATGACCAGCACCTGCGGTTGCATGACCAGCACGGCAGCAAAGGCTGCAAACCGTTTCTGGCCTTGCGAAAGTTTCGACGGCGGTTTGTCGCGCAATTCCCACAGCCCGAATTCCCTGAGCAGCCGTTCTGCTTCTTTTCTGCTTTCCAGCTTGTCCATGCCGAGGTTTTCCGGCCCGAAAAGGATGTCGTCGTAGAGTCTGGCCATGAACAGCTGGTCATCCGGGTTCTGGAATACCAGACCGACGTTGCGGCGGAGCTTTTCCCTGTTTTTTTTAAGTGATGTTGTTCCTCCGATGGTAACAGAGCCTGTTTGCGGCAGGAACCAGCCGTTCAGGTGGCCGACAAGTGTTGATTTGCCTGCTCCGTTCGCACCGACAATGCCGACAGACTCGCCCTTCGTGACGGAGAACGACACTTCATCAAGCGCCCTTGTCCCGTCGGGATAGCAGAATGAAACCTTTTCGACGCTTATCATGCACTTTCAGACTGTTTTCATGGCACGAACAAAAACCAGATTGCAATGAAGCAGAGCGATGAAACAGCGACTGTTTTCCCATCGCGGGCCGTAAATGAGGGCGTCTCCGCTGCAGGCATGCTGTTTTCGAAGCCACGGGCGCTCATGGCCATGTAGATTCGCTCGGCCCGGGCGTAAGTCCTTACCAGGAGGGATCCGATCAGGTGTGCTGCGGTATCGGGCTCTTTTCCCTTTCTTCCGAATGATCGAAGGTCCCGCGCCTTTTGCAGTGAACGGGCTTCGCTGGCAAGAAGGAAGCTGTACCGGTAGACCAGCTGGAGCTGGGTGACGAACAAAGCCGGCACGCCGAATGCACGCAGCGCGTTGCCGAAACGATGGAAAGGCATGCACAGGGAAAATACGTGCAGCGCCGTGAGGGTCACGAGTGATTTCGCCACGATGACGGAGCCGGAAACCATGCCTCCTGTTACGAGAATTTTGCCGGCGTTGAAGGCCGGTTCCCGGTCGAAATACAGGTTTCCTGCCGCCATGAACAGGACAAAAGGCAAGAGACCGAGGATGCGCCAGAAAACGAGTTTCAGCGGAAGCCTTGCTGCAAAGATTGCGAATGCCGGCAACGATCCGTATGCAATCACCGCGGGCAGGTTGTTTTTCGGGACGGCAACGACAAAAAGGATGAAAAGCGCCAGAACGGAAAGGGCGGCACGGTCTCCCGCTGGCAGGCGGACATCCGGTTGACTGTGCCGGTTTCCGGAATCATTCACCTGCGGTTTCCGTTTTTTTCGTTCTGGTTCCCAGCATCAGTCCCGCCGTCCCGGCAACAAGCAGGACAAGCAGGCTCCCGGTGATACCCGATACCGTTGTGCCCGGATTGACCGGGGTATCGGAAACGCTCGTTTGCGGCGCTCTTGCGCCGGTTTTCCTGAATCCGTAATCGGGAAGGAATGCCAGTTGCTTCTGGACTGCTGCAAGCGTCTTGTGGACGGGTTCGTTGCGGTCTTCCGGTTCCGCGATTCCGGAAGTTTTCGCCATAGACCATTCAAGGCCGTCAGGAGACGAGGATGCAAACCAGGAAACCACTCCGCCGGTTATCAGTGCGGCAATGACAAATGCTGCAGGGATGATTGAGCGGTGGCTGTTCTGTCCGGTTTCCGATGAGAGCAGCGACGGTTCGGTGCGGGCCACGAATGCCACGACCGTCCAGGTCACGGCGCCTTCGACGATGCCGATCGCAAGATGGATGGGCAGCATGAAGAGCATGAAGGTGCCCAACGGCAACTCGCTGATGCCCGAGAGAGTGGTCTGGAGCACAACGGAAAACGCCCCCATCAGAAGACCCGCAGGAGCAGCGATCATGCTTGCAGCGCCGATCCGGCCAGGCGAGAGCGAGTCCCCGGCTATGGTCCGGAAAAGCAGCGGGAATGCGATGAACGCAGGGAAGAACGCAAGGTTGAAAATGTTGCATCCGAGGGCCAGCAGGCCCCCGTCAGCGAAGAAAAGGCACTGGATCACCAGCACCGATGCCAGTGCAAGAAAGGCCCGGCAGGGGCCGAGCAGCACGGTCAGCAGCAGTCCGCCGCCCAGATGGCCGCTTGATCCCGTGCCCGGGATGGTGAAATTGATCATCTGGGCGGCAAAGACAAACGCGCCGAGCACGCCCATCAGCGCTGTTTTCCGTCCATCCTGCTCACGGGCGGTTTTTCGGGCCGACCACGCGATGAGGGAGCCGCTCAGGGCCCAGAAGGTTCCGCCGGTTACCGGCGAGAGCAATGCGTCTGCCATATGCATGGCGGTGTTTCTCCTTTGCTTGAAAGCCGTTGCATGATCTCTTTCAGAACCTGGCGGCAAGGCCGGCGAGCAATGTGGTATCGGTCTCCGCGTCATTGAGTCCTGCCTTCATGCCGATATCGAGATCAAGGTTCTCAGAAACGCTGTAGATGAATCCGCCGATGAGAAACACCGGATGCGTGCTGCTGCTGGATTCCTCGCTGGTTTCAATGCCGATGTTGCCAACCGTTCTCAGCCGGTTCGCGGTATTGATCTCTGCCGCCAGCGATGCGTGCCAGATGTCGTTTCGGGTTTCGGCATCCACCGCCTCATCGTGATCGTTGTTCCTTCCCCATCCGGCGTTGGCGTGCAGTGCGCCGAAATCGCCCTCTTTGGTCGCAATGAGCATGATGGAGGGAGAAACAGCCCCGCTGCCGAAGCCTTTTTCGTCATTACCTGTCGGAATGGAGAGCCCGGGCTTGAGGGCGAGACTGATACCCCGATCTTCATTTTCGAAAAACCTTCATTTCAGTTCCAGGCTCATGTCTCCCATGCCGTTGTCGCTGCCGGCGGAAAGCCCGTTTTCCTCCACCGAGTACCACTGGAAAGGCATGCCGGCCACCAGATCGATGTTGTCTGTCAGTCCGTATGAAACCGCCATGGAGGTTTCACCGCCGGTTTCCGTTGTCCTGATTCCCCCCGCGAGGGTTCCATTCCAGAAAAATTCACTGTTCAGCTCGATCTGGACTTTCGCTTTTCCCTGTGTTCCGGTATCGTCGGTAATGAGCGGGGATGCGCAGCAAAAGCTGCAGAAGAGCACAGCAGCAGGGCTGCCGAAAGGAGCGCGGGCGTTTTCATGGTTGTGTTTCAGGCTGGCGGTTTGTTTTGTCTGCTATCGTAGCACTAAAATACGATCTGTGCTACTAAAGGCCAAACAATTGTTAACCAGCCGGGGAAATACTGAGGCTGACATGCTTCACTCCGGCCCTGGATTTGAGCCGGGATGCGAGCTGTTCAACTTCAGGGGCGGTACCCTTGACGGCAATGATTTCAAGGCAGTGGTGGTGGTCCAGGTGCACATGCTGCGTGGAAATGATCGTTTCCTGAAAATCGTGCTGGATGTCGAGCAGCTGACTGACCAGCTCCCGCTTGTGGTGATCGTAGGTCATGACGATGGCGCCGGCCACCATGCCGCCTTCCATCCACTGCTTTTTCAGCAGCTCTTCGCGGATGAGGTCGCGCAGTGCTTCGGAGCGGCTTTTATAGCGCTGTTCGCCGATATGGCGGTCGAAGGCGTCGATGAGTTCTTTTTCAAGGGAAACCCCGAAACGGTAGAGGTCACTCATAATGCGCTGATGTTGTGCTTGATGGAGATGCCGGCCTCCTGGAGGCCGGCTCTGCATACCATTACCATTCGTCGAAATTCGGGGCGGTTCCCGTAAGTTTTTCATGAATGGCTTTTGCTGCCGTGCGGCCGGCTCCCATGGCAAGAATGACCGTTGCTCCTCCGGTCACGATATCCCCACCGGCGTAAACATCTTCTTTCGAAGTCGCCATGGTATTGATATCGACAACAATCGTGTCACGCTTGCTGACCTCGATTTCTGGCGTGGTCTGCTTGATGAGCGGGTTCGAGCCATTTCCGATGGAGATGACAGCCATATCGATCGGAAGGATGAATTCTGACCCCTTGACAGGAACAGGTTTCCGCCTGCCGGATTCGTCGGGTTCACCCAGCTCCATGCGAATGCACTTGACGCCGGTGAGCCATTGCTGGTCGTTTCCGATGAACTCGACCGGATTCATGAGCAGCAGGAATTCGATGCCTTCCTCTTTTGCGTTATGAATTTCCTCGGCGCGCGCAGGCATTTCCGCTTCCGAGCGGCGATAGACGATATAGGCATGTTCTGCGCCGAGCCGCTTTGCGGTTCGTACGGCGTCCATTGCCGTATTGCCGCCGCCGAACACGGCGACATTTTTGCCTTTGCAATCGAATACCGGGGTGTCGCTTTCCGGGAAATTGTAGGACTGCATAAGATTGACCCTTGTCAGGAAATCGTTTGCGGAATAGACACCGAGCAGGTTTTCTCCGGCAATGCCCATAAACCAGGGGAGGCCGGCTCCCACACCGATGAAGATCGCATCGAAATGTTCTTCCTGCATCAGTTCGTCGATGGTAACCGAACGTCCAACAACGGTGTTGGTGACGAACTTCACGCCGAGTTTTTTCAGGGTATCCAGTTCTGTCCTCACGATATCTTTCGGCAGGCGGAATTCGGGAATGCCGTACATCAGCACACCGCCGAGTTCGTGCAGCGCCTCGAAGACCGTTACGGAATGACCGAGCCGAGCAAGGTCGTTTGCACAGCTCAGGCCAGCTGGTCCACTGCCGATTACGGCAACGTTTTTGCCTGTAGGCGGTTTGACTTCAGGCAGCTCGATCTCACCGTGCTCGCGTTCATAGTCGGCGACGAACCGCTCAAGGTTGCCGACAGCGACAGGGGTGTATTTCCTGGTCAGGACGCAGACTTTTTCGCACTGGTCTTCCTGCGGGCAGACACGTCCACAGATAGCAGGGAGAACGTTGTCCTCCTTGATTTTTTTTGCTGCTCCCAGGAAATTTCCTTCTGCGATGAGCTTGATGAACTTGTCGATCTTGATATTGACGGGGCAGCCCTTGATGCAGACCGGATCCTTGCACTGAATGCATCGCATGGCTTCTTTCTGGGCAAGCTCCGGTGTATAGCCGAGATTGACCTCCCTGAAGTTATGGATGCGCTCTTCAGGAGCCTGCGCCGGCATGTGTTGGCGCGGTATGGCAAGACGCTCCTTGGTCGTCATAGGTGTTGAATCCATCATGTTGCCCTCGTTTCTAAAAGGTATTCAGTTTATGAATGAAAGCAAACCCTTCCTGACTGCCCGGTCGGGCGTCAGGAAGGGTTCGGCTCGAAAAAAATGGAATGATGATCTTACCGGTCCATGCCGATACGGCACTTGTGAGCGAATGTCTCGACAGATTGTTTTTCCTCGTCGAGGTACATCCTGTTTCTGTCGGCGAGGTTTTTGAAATCCACAAGGTGAGCATCGAATTCCGGCCCATCCACACAGGCGAACTTCGTTTCTCCTCCAACCGTGACGCGGCAGCCCCCGCACATCCCGGTACCGTCAACCATGACCGGATTGAGGCTCACGACCGTGCGGATACCATATGGTCGTGTTACTTCGGCAACGGCTTTCATCATCGGTATCGGGCCGATGGCAAGCACGAAGTCGATTTTCCTGCCCGCATCGATCAGTTCCTGCAGTTTCTGGGTGACGAAGCCGTGATATCCGTAGGAGCCATCATCTGTCGTGATGTACGATTCATCACTGACGGTTTTCATCTCTTCTTCGAGGATGACCAGGTCTTTCGTACGGGCGCCATTGATGGTGATCACGTAGTTTCCTGCTTCCTTGAGGGCAACGGCGGTCGGGTACGCTATTGCGGTGCCGACACCTCCTCCGATGCTGACCGCTGTCCCGAAATTTCCGATATGTGACGGCGTTCCGAGTGGACCGACAATGTCGTGGATGGTGTCACCAGCCTCTTTCATGTTCAGTTCACGGGTTGATTTGCCCATTCCCTGTACGATGATGGTAACGGTTCCCTTTTCGGGATCCGAACCGGCAATGGTTAACGGGATTCGCTCCCCATATTCGCTAACCCGTATCATCACAAACTGCCCCGCTTTTCTTTTTTTAGCAATACGGGGAGCATGTATTTCAATTTTTTTGATATTTTCAGCTAAAAAAATAGCAGAAACAATATTGTGCATTTGTTTTTCTTAGGCTACGCATGGTTATGGAGACCTTCCAATCGATTTGGTAAGGCAAAAGGAAGGATATTATAAGCAATAAATAACGAACAAAAAAATGGTTCGTCAGGAAAAGTCCGTCCTTTTCAGGGTTTCTCTTTCCGCTTTCACGATATTCTCTTAAATCGCGACGGTATGATTTTTATCGCAGATTACGGCGCAGGGAACCTTCATTCAGTCAAAAAGGCGTTCGACTACCTTGGGATACCTGCTGTTGTCAGCAGCGATCCGGGAAAACTCGCCGATTTCAGGAAAGTTCTTCTCCCCGGTGTAGGCGCTTTCGGGCAGGCCATCAAGTCGCTCGATACCTCGGGTTTTACCGAAGCAATTCTTGAACACGTTGACAAGGGTCGTCATCTGCTCGGCATCTGCCTGGGCATGCAACTGCTTCTTGACGAAAGCGAGGAGATGGGTCGTCACAAGGGAATGAATCTTGTTCCCGGCAAGGTGCTCCATTTCCGGAGCGAAACCGACAAGATTCCCCAGATCGGATGGAATTCCGCCGACCAGAAAAAGGAGAGCGTCCTGTTCAGGGGAATCGCTGACCATACGTTTTTCTATTTCGTGCACTCCTATTACTGCGATCCGCAGCACCAGGAAGATATTGCAGCCACAACCTGGTTTGCCGGGAAAAATTTCTGTTCGGCCATTGAAAAAAATGGTATTTTCGCTGTACAGTTCCATCCGGAAAAAAGCTCTGAAGCCGGACTGCAGGTCCTGAAGAACTTTGCCGGATGTTAGGAGCCTTCTGTTACTGATTTCATTGTCTGTTTGCCATGCTGATCATTCCTGCAATTGATATAAAAGACGGAAAGTGTGTTCGCCTGACCCGGGGCGATTTCAACCAGCAGAAAATCTATCTCGACAACCCGCGAGACATGGCCATCATCTGGCGCAAGCAGAATGCGAAAATGCTGCATATCGTCGATCTCGATGCTGCGCTGACGGGAGAGATGGTCAATTTCGACAGGATAAGGGAGATTGTCGAGGAACTCGATATCCCTATCCAGGTTGGCGGAGGCATCCGTTCAATCGATGCGGTCAGACGCTATCTCGATATCGGCGTCAGCCGGGTTGTCATCGGTTCAGCTGCGGTTACCAATCCTGAACTTGTCGGTGAACTTCTGAAAATATACCGGCCATCAAGGATTGTTGTCGGCATCGACGCCGAAAACGGCGTTCCGAAAATCAAGGGATGGACAGAGAGCAGCGGCATGAAAGATTATGAGCTCGCCCTTGAAATGAAGAGAATGGGTATCGAGCGCATCATCTACACCGACATTACCCGTGACGGAATGATGCAGGGTTTCGGATACGAGAGCACCCGGCGTTTTGCTGAAAAAGCCGGCATGAAAATCACCGCTTCAGGCGGCGTCACCAGTTCGGAGGATCTCAAGAAACTCGTTCAGCTTCAGCCCTATGGCGTCGATTCGGTCATCATCGGCAAGGCGCTTTATGAGTGCAATTTCCCGTGTCAGGAAATCTGGTACAACTACGAAGGGTGCATCTGCCTGGACCACAATTTTTCCACAGCGAAAAAACGGTAACGGGTTCATCCCGTCGGCCTTTTTCGCTCTTTGCCCTTGAAACACCCCGGAACAAGAAACGGTGCACGAACCTGAATTGCCATTGCCGCAGCAGATTGAAGCAGTGATTTTTGCTTCCGACGAGGCGGCATCCCTTTCTCTCATCCGGCAGGTTACCGGTGCCGAGCTTTCAGCTGCCCAGCTCGATGCGCTGATTGACGGCCTGAACGCCGGGTATGCCGTTGCCGGTCTGACCTTCCGGATCCGTTCTCTTTCGGGAGGGTACCGCTTTCTTACCGAACCACAGTACCGTGATCTTCTCAAGCGCCTGCTTGCTCCCAGAATTCGCCGCAGGTTATCGCAGCCGGTCCTTGAGGTGCTTTCGGTCATCGCGTATCGTCAGCCAGTCACCAAAGGAGAGATTCAGCAACTGCGTGGCACGAGTCCCGACTATGCCGTTGACCGCCTGCTTGAGCGTGGATTCATCACGGTCTGCGGGCGCGCCGATTCTCCGGGAAGGCCGCTTCAGTATGGCACGACAAGTGAATTTCTCGATCTGTTCAGCCTGCACTCCCTCAAGGATCTTCCAAGGCTTCGGGAAATACGCGACATTTTGCAGGAACATGAGGAAAAAGAGTATCTCGCTGGAGGCAGTGAGGCCCAATTGCTGGAAATCGAGCACGATGATGAGTAAAAAGGATCCCGGCAACAAAAACATCGGAGCAGACAGCCGGATCAGGATCAACCGGTATCTGGCCCTGTGCGGTATTGCCTCAAGAAGGTCGGCAGACCAGCTTGTTGTATCCGGAAGGGTCATGGTGAACGGCTCCGTCGTGACGGAACCCGGCCTGAAGATCAATTCCTCAACTGACGAGGTCATTGTTGACGGAAAGCAGCTTGCGCTGCCAGAGACAAGGAAGGTTTATATCCTTTTCAACAAACCGAAGAACGTCATCACCACGAGCAGTGATGAACGAAACCGGGATACCGTTCTGGACCACGTTGCCGTAAAAGAACGGGTCTATCCGGTCGGGAGGCTTGACCGCAAGATGACAGGTGTTCTTTTACTGACAAATGACGGAAATCTTGCGCATAAATTAATGCATCCTTCCTCTAATGTCAGTAGTGTCCGGTTAAAATAAGGCCAGTTGGGCGACCGGATCCCTCACCTTTCTGAGAGACTGTTCTTTGAGTGATAAAATATCGATCAGCAGGCGATGCTCCATGAGTACAGCAGCGATCATT
>Ga0233420_10000329_pt1 | contig 21099 bp, 18 predicted proteins | sample Watercolumn_Mata_4_FD_183009 | JGI IMG/M metagenome (GOLD analysis project Ga0233420, IMG submission 183009) | Freshwater microbial communities from Lake Matano, South Sulawesi, Indonesia - Watercolumn_Matano_2014_102_MG | ecosystem: Environmental > Aquatic > Freshwater > Lake | place...
CTCGGGATCGATGATTGTTCTCTGGCAACTGACGAGACTTATGCCCGCATGGCGGGAATATTCAAGGACATCGACCTGCTTTTCGAGACATTCCGGAAAAAGGATGTCGTCGCCACACACAAGCTTGACGTATTTGCCTCTCACGTCACTGATCGCCCTGTTCCAGTTTTTTTCCGGACCGAGATTGACCGGGCTCGGAAAAAGCCGGATGCGGGAATCTGAAAAAGAGGACGCTATCTCCAGTGACTCATCGGTTGAATGATCATCATAGATCAGAAGCTCGAAATCGGTGAACGACTGCTCCAGGATCGAACGGATTGTTTCAGCGATAAAGCGGGCATTATTGTACATCGGCACGGTAACCGATACCAGTGGCCTTCTTTTTGAACTCATCATAACGTCTCAGTGAATAAAAATCGTTACCGCATGAGGCTATTCCTGAATAAAGAGCGCTTCATGCCGAACTGCCCATTCAGGCGTAGCTTTCTTGCCGGAATCAAGCACCGTCGTGCCGGAAACCCTGACTCCGGTCATGCGCGCATGGCTGAGATTGGCCCGCCAGAGATTGGCATTTCTGAGATCGGTGCCGCCAAGATCGGCTTTTTCAAGATTTGCTTCACGCAGATCACAGCCGGAAAGATCGGCATGACGCAGATCAGCATCGAACAGATCGGCTTTCCTGAAACTCGCGCCCCGAAGATCTGCTCGGGCAAGATCGGCATAACTCAGGTTTTTCTGATCGAAACTCGCCTGATGCAGGTCTATCGGCATACCCCGGTCACGTTTACGCATGTCATTCCAGGCAAATACCCCGGATTTCAGTTTTTTGTACAGCACGTCGTCATATGCGGCACGGATGTTTCCGGACCTGCGCCAGGGATTCTCCCCGGCTCCGGCTGTTCTCGTCCGGAGGGGGCCCTGGTTACCGGAATCCGTCAGAGCAGCCTGACCGGCATCTGAAACTCCCGGAACAGCCGAAACCGGTTCTGGGCTGTCGGCAACGAAAACCGCATGATGCTCTCCTGCCCAGACCGGCGTCGCATAACTACCGGAAGCCAGCACGGTAGTGCCTGAAACCCTTGCACCGGAAATTTCTGCATGGCTTATGTCGGCACGCCAGAGGTATGCGGAACGAAGATCGCAGCCTGAAAGAACGGAACCGGCAAGGCCGGCTTCACGGAAATTCGTTTCCCGCAGATCGGCGCCGCTGAAATCGGCATTCGAACAATCGGATTTCTTGAGAACTGCGGCACACAGAACAGCGCCTTTGAGCGACGCGTTATCAAGCAAGGCGTCTTCAAGGTCTGCGGACTGAAGACGGGCGTTATCAAGAGATGCTCTTGAGAGTATCGACGAGCGCAGTATGGCGGCGTCGAGCCGGGCATGTTCAAGCCGGGCTCCGGAAAGATCACTGTTGCCGAAATCGGCGCGGGAGAGATCGGCATAACGGAAATCGGCCCGTTTGAGGTGCATTCCTTTGAGCACGGCTCCGGAGAGATCGGCCACGCTCTTTGGATTGGCTGCCCTGTAGCTGTTCCATGATTTCACGCCGGCCTTCAGTTCCTTGAGGTGCGCGGCATTATATGCCAGCGCGTCGTGCCTGGCAGTGGAAAAAAAAGTAAAAAAAACCAGACACGAGTGAATAAAAAATTCTTTGTTATTTCGCATGCCCTGAAAGATTGGTGAGTGTTTCACGATAAAGTTCAGGATCAAGATTCCTGATCAGGTAGGCAACGCCAAGCCCGAAAAGCATGCCTGCCCCGCCGAGCAGCAAATCGTTTTCAAGGAAAAAAGCAAGAAGGATAGCGGTTGCGGCAAGCAGGAGAAAAGTAAGCTGTCCGAATGCTTTTTTCATGGTCACCTGGCCAAGTATTGCGGAAAGCGCACGGTCGGCTCCGAGCTTTTCGAGCGAAGCCGTCCTTGCAATTGAAGGAACGACAATGTAGATCATGCCAATAAAGGAAAAGGTAATCCATCCAAGCAATGCTGCATGCGTATGGGAATGATAGATCCACATCCTGTCAATTCGGATTGGAGGAAGGGATCCGAAAGGAATTCCCTTGATGTAATAGATGTTCATGATCCCGTAGGCACTGGTGGCGAATAGCAAAGCGAGTCCGCTGAGCAGAAAGGCGAGGGCGGGATGGGGAAAGTTGGTCCTGAAAAAATTGTACAGGTAGCGGGCAAATCCCCCGAGCATGGCCATGACTCCGAACAGCAGAATATGGCTCACGAGCATCATGCCAAAATAGTAGCCGAGAAGAATCACGACAAGAAAAATCAGCACGCCTCCGACGAAAATGTAGAACCAGAGGCTGAAAAGCGTTTTCATCAGCTCCCTTTTCGCCGAACGTCGCCATGCATAGGTATAAAGAAAACCCATCACACTGATACTCAGGGGAAAGGATGATCCGAGAAAGTATGCTGACTGTGTCACGAAAAAGGGAATGATCCCTGTTTCGGGAAAAGCCTCTTTCAGACCAAGGGTAAACAGGCCGAGATTGGCATTAAACAGAAACAGCACATCGAAAATATAGTACCTGACCGACACTTCTTTCCAGATTTTCCCGATGGAAAGCGCCGTAAAAATCTCTTGGATAGGACCAGCGACAAGGACCATGAGAAAAAGACCGGTTGCTGCTTTCAGAAGGGGCCATTGCAGCAGTACTGCAATGGTGATGCACGCAATGGCAATCAGTACTGAAACGATGTAGCGCAACTGTTTGCCGGGATCGACGGCAAGTTCCGGATAGATTGCAGACGTGAGATACCTGTTGAGCAGCAGAATAGCGAGATTGCCGAAACCGATAAAAAAAACATACGGATGAAGGGTGGCCAGGATATGGTTTCCTGTAAAGGCCGTTGCAGCTCCGAGAAAAACCGCTGCGGTGATAACCGTTACGGAAACCCGGAAAAACAGTTGCACAACCCTTTCAAGTGCTGTATCGGATTGACGGTATGGCATGAACATCAGGTGTTTGACGATTTCAACTCGGCAACAGCGATCAGCGAAAGCATGATCAGGGAAACGTTCAGCGTCAGCGGATTGAACGGCTCGGTGAACAGTGACGGCTCGAACAGCAGCACATAGACCAGAAGCGCTAGCAATACCGAAATATTCACCAGGAAAAGCCATGCCTGACGCGAAACAAGAAGAAAAATACCGAAAAGTATCTCCGCGCCTCCCATCCATCCTACAGCCACACATGCCCACTGGTAAACAGGAATGACATGCCCGAGCAGTTCAATCTCTCCGGAATTTCTGCATACAAGCTTGGGCACTGCGCCCTGGTAAATCCACGAAAAAGCCAAGGCAAGCCGGCTGAGAAGCAGAACTGGATTCTGTACGGACAAATTCATTTTCTCATGCACTAACGTGAATATTTCATTGTTCCCAGCAAGATAACAGTTGCGAAGCAAAGGTACCCCTCCAAAGACAATAAGAACCATCTGTACATGGGCCGGATTTCCTTGCGCGGCATTCAGGATTTCGCTGCGGGCCGCAGTTTGGCCGTCATTGTCTCGAACCGGCTCCGAAGCTTGTCAAACCCGACATAAACCACAGGAATAACCAGAAGGGTAAGAAACATGGAACTGCTGAGGCCACCGATCAGCGCTACGGCAAGACCCGATTTCCACTCTGAACCCGAACTGCCGGAGAGGGCAATCGGCATAAGTCCGAAAATCAGGGTGAACGTGGTCATGAGAATGGGGCGCAGCCGCTCGCGGCCAGATTCGACAATGGCCTTATGCAGTTCCATGCCTTCCTCACGGAACCTCGTGATGAAATCCACCAGAAGAATCGCATTTTTTCCGACAAGACCGACAAGCATGATAATACCGAGTATGGTGAAGATGCTGAGCGACTTGCCAAAAAACGCAAGTGCGAAAAGCGCACCGATCACGGCCAGCGGAATGGAAAACATCACCACCATTGGCCAGATGTAGGAATCGTAGAGCGCTACCATGATAAGATAGACGAAAACGATGGCTACCAGAAAAGCAAGAAGCAGCGTGGAAAAAGATTCGCCCTGACGTTTCAGGTCGGACTCATACGCATGGGAAACCCTGGGAGGCATGACCCCGTCCTTTTTCATTGCTGCGATGATGCGCTCGATATCCTGTCCGACACTGCCGACCGGACGTCCGATGACCTGGGCTTTGACCCAAACGGCACTGTTACGGTTCTTTCGCTGCAGCTGCGTATAGCCCCGGTCCTGGACGAAACTTACGAACTGGCCAAGCCGCACAAGCTCCCCGCCTGGTGTCCTGAACGTGATATTTTCAATACTGCTGGTATGTTTCCGGTAATACTCGTCAAGCATGACGCGAATATCATACTCATCATCTCCTTCCCGGAACTTGCCTGCCTCGTCTCCGGCATAAGCTGTCCGGAGAGCAGCACCGACATCTGCTATGGTGAGACCGAACGAGGCCATTTTTTCCCGGTCGACGACAGCCCTGACTTCCGGGCTGCCAAGCGAGGAGGTGAGTTTCACATCGGCGGTACCCGGAACAAGACGGAGGCTGTCGCGCAACGCCTCGGCTGAAAGCAATACTTCGTTGCGGAAAGGTCCGCTGAAAATAACCATTACCGGGGTCTCGTTGGCAGTACCGAAAATACCGATGGGGTTGATGCTCGCCTTCAGTCCGGGAATGTCGCGCAGAAGATTACGGACTTCCTGCATGAAACCATCGGTGGATATGGCACGCTGCTCCTTCGGAACAAGACGCACGTTCAGCTCGGAAACGTTATCCGCACTCTCCGTGAAAAATCCCTCCGTTGATGCTCCGACGTTGGCAAGCACTTTCTCAACCTCGGGACTGGCGGCAATCCGGCGCTCGATCTCCTGTGTGATCCGGTCGGTCTCCCCGAGCACGGTTCCCGGTTCGTATTCCATCATCACGGAAAATTCTCCACGGTCCGATACCTCAATGAATTCGCCGCCGATAAAACCGAAAACAAGGAGACTGAAGGAAAGGAAAAGCAGAACGGTCGAGGCGGCGATAACCGTCTTTCCGTGACGGAGACTCCAGAGAAGCATCTCGCCGTACCAGTCGCGCAATCGCTGGAAATTCTGCTCGAAACCTATGGCGAACCGGGAAAAAACGTTGTCGGGACGAAGATGCTCCGCTTTTGAAAAGCGCGATGCCAGAAGAGGCGTCACGGTAAAGGAAACAAAAAGACTCACCATGGTGGATATCACCATGACGATGGAAAACTCGCGAAGGATATTGCCAACAATTCCGCTGACAAGCGAGAGGGGCAGAAACACCACTACATCGACCAGTGTGATGGAGAGCGCTGTAAACCCTATCTCGTTCCTGCCTCGAAGCGCCGCATCGTGAGCATCCTCTCCTTGCTCAAGGTGTCGGTAGATGTTCTCCAGAACGACAATCGAATCATCGACAAGAATACCCACCACGAGGGAAAGGGCCAGCAGTGTCATGAGATTCAGTGAGAAATCGAAAAGGTACATCCCGATGAAGGTGGTGACCAGCGATGTCGGAATGGAAACCATGACAATGAGGGAATTGCGAAGGCTGTGCAGAAACAGCAGCATGACCAGGGCGACAAGGCCGACTGCAATGACCAGATCATGCTGTACGGCACTGACGGCCTCGACCGTGAACGTTGAGGCATCCTGGGCAATATCGAAACCGAGCTTGTCTTCCTGGTAAAGCGTTTCGAGCGTGTTCAGCTTTTCGCGAACCAGCCTGCTCACATCGACCGTATTGGCGTCGCTCTGCTTCATGATGACGATTCCGACCGCATTTTTGCCGTTGATGCGGGTTATGGTCGTGACATCCCTGAAACCGTCGCGCACTTCGGCTACATCTCCAAGGCGTATGACTCCCCCTTCGGGGTCTGAACGCAACACAAGTGCCCTGAGCTCGTCAAGCGATGCAAATTCCCCTGCAAGCCGGACCACGAACTGGCGGTCACTGGCGTCAACGGTCCCGGTCGGAAAATCGAGATTCGCCCGGCTTACCGCACCCAGCACCTCGGTTATGGTGAGACCGTATGACTCAAGCCTTCCAGGGTCGAGGTTCACCCGGATCTCACGTTCCCGCCCTCCGGTCAGGTAAACCTGGCCAACCCCGGCAACGCTTGAGAGCTGCGGCTTGATCTTGTCCTTGAGAAGCTGGTAAAACGAGGCATCGGACAACGACGAGGTGGCTCCGAGCCACAGAACAGGAACCTCGTCGAGCGCGAACTTGCTTATCACAGGCTCCTTGGTCTCATCAGGAAGCTGGTTGCTGATTTCGTTGACTTTCCGTTGAGCATCCTGCAGGGACTTGTCGATATCCGCATCATTGGCAAACTCCACCGTTACAACGGACAAGCCCTCAGAAGAGGTGGACGAAACCGACGCGATCTTTTCAAGCGCGGAGACCGACTCCTCCACAGGTCTTGTCACCGAGGTCTCAACCTCACCCGGAGATGCTCCGGGATACTGGACGGAAACCGAGACAACAGGAGGGGTCATCTTCGGCAGAAGCTCATACTGCAACTGCCCATAGCTGAAAAGCCCAAGGATACCAAGCACCGAAAAAAGCACGACAACAAGGCTGGGCCGCTTGATGGCAAGTTCGGTCAGCGTCATGGCGAGCGTTGGGGAGTTTGCTGCGGAATCACCCTGACGGCAGAGCCATCCCTCAGTTCGTTCTGGCCGTTGGTGACGACCTGTTCACCCGCACGAAGCCCGGCAAGGATCTCAAGCTGGTCTCCATACTCCCTGCCCGCGGTAATATGGCGCAACCTGGCCTTCCCGGCCTGGACAACATAGACCTCCGGTTTCATGAAGCTTCCTGCAAGCGCCGTCCTGGGAATCACCAGGGCATTGCGACTGTCCTTTCCGGTCAGAGTCACCCGGACAAACAAACCGCCTCTCCATGGCTCGGCGCCGGGATTCTCAAGCACCGCTTCAGCCTCGTAGGTGCGATCCTTGCCGGCCTTGCCGCTGATCGTGGCAAGCGTTCCCCGGAGCACACTGCCGGGATAGGCGTCACTGCTTACCGAAACTGGATAACCAGGCTCAATACCCGGCACATCCTTTTCGCCGAGAAAAAACCTGATGCGCAATCGTGAAAGATCGACAAGGTTCGCTACTTTCATCCCCGGCTGAACCATTTCACCCTCATCAACCAGCTTTCGGGCTATGGTTCCGGCAACGGGAGCAACGATACGGGTATCCCGGAACTGTTTTCTTGCCGCGACCATATCCGTCTCGGTTTCATCCCGCTTCAGACGCATGGATTCAAGTGCCGAAAAAGAAACCGCTCCTTCTCGTTGAAGGGAGAGATAGCGCCTGTAGTCGAGAGCGGCCTTGTCGTAGGCTGCCAGGGCTTTTTTCAGGGCTGATTGCTGCAGCTCGTTTTCCAGGACGAAAAGCATATCTCCGGCCTGCTTGCGTGCCCCCACTTCCGCAGAAGCCTTCCTGACCAGGCCGGAGGCCTCCGAATAGACATCGACATCCCGAACCGCTTCGGTGGTCCCGGTTACCGTAAGCGAATCGCGCACAGCTGCGTCGCGGACAGCCACGGTTGTAACGGGGACCGTGTTGTCGTATGCAGATACCTGCCGGTCCTGAGTGCCCTGATGCTGAAACCACCAGAACACACTCGAAAGCAGGACCATGGCGGCAATGACAAGCGCAAGTTTTTTCTGTTTCACCCTACCATTTCCCTTCTGCTCCATACGCAGCAATCATTGCTTCTCATAACAAGAAAGGCGGAACCAACGCTCCGCCTTCCCAGAATAAATCAACACAGCCGGACCCGTTGTTAACAGAAATTGCTCGATATCGAGCATGAAATATCGGCAGAAGCCTTCACATGATCCAGAATCGAGAGAACCCCGGTCAGATTGGTGATATTCTGGTCATTGACCGAAGACTTGATCTTGAGCACCGCCTTGTCGTAAAGCTCCTGTATCTCTTTCATCATGTCGAGCGTCTCCCGGGCGTGTTTCGAATTTCCGCTCACAAACGCCTCCACAGCTTTCTTGATCATTTCCGCAGTGATATCCCCCATCGGCTTGAGTCCATATTCATCCTTGTGCAGATCCTGTACATTGGCAAACTGCACATACTCGGTCTTGTCTGCGATATTGAGCGAGAACTGCGCAATCCTCTCAAGCTCCTGCAGAATCATGCGGGCATTGCGCACAACCGCAAGCTGCTCCTCATCGAGGGCCTGAAAGGAGGCATAGGCAAGCGTGAGGTATTCGACTTCGAACTTGCCTTTCTGGATATACTCTTCATCGAACTTGAATGCAGAAGCGGCAAGCTCGATATTTCTCTTTGTCGCAGCACGGATGCTCAGCATCAGATTGTTCTCAACGTTGGACGAAAGCTTGGTAAGCTTCTGCTTGAGCGATTCGAGCTGGATATGAACCGGGCCATGAGGCTTTGTGGAAAGGTTGAACTTTGCCGGATCAATCTGGATGGTGAATGCTTTCGGAGTTTCGGCGGATTTCGGAGCATCTCCGAAAAACTTGCCAAGAAGTTTAGCCATATTGATTACAAATCCATGCTTGTTAATGAAAAACCTGCTTTGAAATGCTGGTTAATTTACCCAACGAAAAAGGTTTATTCAAAAAAAAACATCCCGGCGGCACTTCTGGCCGCCTGCACGAACGATATCAGTCCTTCAGCGATTGAATGAGTTTTTCATACCCGCTGTCAGAATGACGGGTAATTTCTCCGGTCACCAGGTAGATCACTTCGCCTGCGATCCTCGTTGCGTGATCAGCCATCCGCTCGATATAGCGTGAAATACTCAGTGCTGCAATAAGCTGGTCGATGTCCGCGTCGGAATCCTTCATCTGTCGGGCGACTTTCTTGAACACGGCACTGTGCATGGCATCGATCTCCTCATCCATAGCCTCGACGCGATCAGCAAGGATGCGGTCCTTGTTCACAAACGCCTCGATGGACTTTGCGGTCATTTCACCGGCATGATGCCCCATGGTCTCGAAATCGAACTTTTCGAGTATGTCCGGACTGACCTCCGGCATACGCTCAATGATATGCACGGCCAGATCTCCGATCCGCTCGAGATCGTCGTTGATCTTCATGATGGTCACGATGGTGCGCAGGTCACGGGCAACCGGTTGCTGCAAGGCAAGAAAGGCAAGACACCGCTCCTCGAGTCTGACTTCAGTGAGATCAATTTCATCGTCCACGAGCCTTATCGCCCTGGCCCGCTCTTCATCCTGATGCTTGACGGCATGCAGCGCATCATAAAAATTCTGAAGAACCTTGTCGGAAAGCTGAACAAGCGCCTCTGACAGCTCTTTGATATGTTCGTGGACCGGCCTGTCTGACATGGCGGTAAAATGGTTTCGTTAGCTGAATCTTCCGGTAATGTAATCTTCGGTCATCCTGTCTTTCGGATTGGTGAACAACTGCGCTGTCGGTGCATATTCCACAAGCACACCCTCATAGAAAAACATGGTGTAGTCCGAAACCCTCGATGCCTGCTGCATGTTATGGGTAACGATCATGATGGTATAACTTCCGCGCAACTCCTGGATGAGATCCTCGATTTTTGCTGTCGCTTTTGGATCAAGCGCCGACGTTGGCTCGTCAAGCAAAAGAATTTCCGGTTCCACGGCAAGAGCACGGGCGACGCAAAGCCTCTGCTGCTGACCACCGCTCAGACCGAGGGCATTCCTGTCGAGCCTGTCGCTCACTTCATCCCAGAGTGCTGCCTTGCGCAGGCTGCGCTCCACGACCTCGGCAAGTTGCTTGCGGTCGTTCATGCCATGAAGCCGGGGCCCGTAAGCGATATTATCGAAAATGGATTTCGGAAACGGATTCGGCTTCTGGAATACCATGCCGATTTTCTTGCGCAGCAGTATCTCGTCGGTGAATTTACCATAAATGTCCTCGCCGTCAAAGAGCAGGGCGCCTGTTGTATGACAGCTCGGAATAAGGTCGTTCATCCGGTTGATTGCCCTGAGAAAGGTGCTCTTGCCGCATCCGCTCGGCCCTATGATGGCTGTCACATATTTTGAAAGGATGTCGGCGTTGACCTTCTTGACCGCCTCGAACTCTCCGTAATAGATGGAAAAATCCTTTGCCTGCACATGCGGGGTTCCACCGCCGGATATCTTTTTTCTTTCTGAAGGCAGATAAATGTCACGAGTTGCGGTTTTCACTGGCTCTTTCGATGATGTTTCGCGGCCATCAGCTGTCATTTGCATGGTCCTCAGCCTTTTAATTTTTTTGATATGCGCGCTCTCAGAAGAATCGCCGAAAGGTTCAGCAAGAGAACGATGCCTACAAGGGCAAGCACCATACCATACTGAACGTGCCGTATTTCGGCGGCCGCTTCATGTTCGCTTGCCAGATTGTAGATATTCCAGGAAAGTGCTGGAGTGGGTGATGAAAAAACGTCAGCAAGACCGATCGCAGAGCCAACGCTCACCGCAGCGGTAAAGATGATCGGCGCGGTCTCTCCCGCGGCACGACCGAGACTGATCACCCCGCCGGTAAGGATTCCGGGTAGCGCGGCAGGCAGGATAACGGTCATGATGGTGTTCAACTTTGTCGAGCCAAGGCTCAGTGACGCCTCCTTGTAGGTTCTCGGAACGGCAAGAATGGCCTCTTCAGCAGCACGGATGATGGTCGGAAGAATCATGATCGCGAGGGTGAGCGACCCGGCAAGAATGCTTTTCGATTCGGACACCTTCAGGGTATTGATAAAAAACGCCAGACCGAACAGACCGAACACGATGCTCGGAACTCCCGCAAGGGTGCTGTTCGCGCTGCGGAGCATGCTGGTGAAAAAGCCGTCGCGGGCATATTCGGTAAAATAGACCGCAGCGATGACACCGAGCGGAAACGCAAAGAACATGGCACCGACGGCAAGAAAAAAGGTCCCCTGGATTTCAGGCCAGATACCCCCGAAAATATGGGAATCGACCGAACTGTCCGTCAGGAACCCCCAGTATACCGTGAACTCCGGACGAAGAATCCTGTCGAGATTTTTCTCGACATACGGAAAAAGCTTCACCAGCGATGTACCTTCAAAACCGGCAGCGCGACTGACAAAATACTCCTTGGCCATAGCGTTTGGATCGGAGTAGTCCCACCTGGCCTCGTACAGAAAGTCATGCAGCTTTTCCTGGGCTTTATCCCATCTGGTCTGTCCGTACCTGTACCGTGTCAGCACCGCCTCCGGATCTCCCGGAATAGGGCCGACAAGCGCCTGAAGGGCGGTGCGAACAGGACCGTACTGAGCGCGGAGATCCTGCTGTTTTTCAGGCTCCATGGTTTCAAGTTCAGCCTCGAAACGTGAGAGCATCCCGTAGATCTCCCTGCGATACGCCCCCGCAGCGGCATTTTCCCTGGCAAGCGCATCCCTGTTCCCCTTTCCGAACTCGTTATACAGCATGTTGCGATGCTCTATCGTGCCGGTAAAGAACACCGATCCCATGCCATTGTACACGATCGGCACAATGACGATCAGAAGAGCAATACCCATGATCACGATCGAGCCGATGCCGACTGCGGTAAACGAGCGATCGAGTATTTTTCTTGTTCCAAGGTTCATGTTTGCGGAATCTGATTACAAAGACAGTTGCAGGGCGGCATATATGGAACGCATTACTGCCCGGAAAGAATCTTTCTCTGGCGCACCACGATTCTCTCGCTGACGAGGTTGCTGAAAAAGCTGATGACAAGAAGCAGAAGGCCCATGGCGAACAGCACATGATAACGGGCGGAACCGGTCACCTGGTCGGCTTCGCCCATATCGCCGGCGATAGTGGCCGTCAGGGTCCTGACCGCTTCGAGATAGTTGAACCATGGTTCGGGAATATGCGACGAGTTGCCGGAAGCCATCCACACCACCATGGTTTCACCGAGCGCGCGCATCACGCCGAGAATCACCGCGGCAAGGATCCCGCTACTCGCTGCCGGAAGAATGGTTTTCACGATGGTTTCGGCCCGGGTCGCGCCAAGAGCGTAGCTCCCTTCCCTCAGCTCCCGTCCTACAGCCTGCAGGGCATCTTCCGATACGCTGACGATGGTGGGAAGAGCCATGAAGCTCAGAATGATCGAGACGTTCAGCGCATTGGTGCCGGTAATGATCTCGATACCCCGGAGCACCGAACCGACCCAGTACAGGAACGCCAGCGCGCCGATGCCGAAAACTGCGAGCAGCACGCCTGAAAGCTTCTGCCGTTTCTTCTGATCCTCGATTTTTGCTGTCAGCAGGTCTGAAAAGACGATAATGGCCAGAAGCAGGAACGGTGCGGCAAGCACCCACCATGCCCACATGAAAATGGGGCCTCCCTGTGTCTGGAGCAGCGGAGCGAAAATCACCAGCGCAAAAAAGCCGAAGGCAACCGACGGAATGGCTGCGAGCATTTCAATGACCGGTTTGGCGTACTGCCTGACTGAAAAGGGAAGAATATCACTGAGGCATATGGCGGCAGCGATGCCCATCGGCACGGAAAGCAGGGTCGAGCCGAGCGTGACCATGACGCTGCCGTAAATGATGGCCAGCGCGCCGAACTCTCCCGGATCGTCTGCCGGATACCATTCGGTGCTGGTAAAAAACTCGCTGAAACCGCGCAACTGGAAATACGGTATGGCGTCAACAGCGACGAAGTAGAAGATGAAGAGTATGACTATAGCCACAAACGAGGCGATCAGCAGCAGTGCCGATTCACTAACCGTCTTTGCAAGTTTCTGGAACTTCCTTTTCCGGGCGCTTACGACAAACGCGCCTGAACGCGCACCCTCTTGTCTGACATCTTCACTCATAATGGTGGTATTGATTCCGGAATCGTACCGTAACCCCCGTGCTTCGGCACCCTTCACGAACGCCCTAATCTATGCCCTTTCCCCCAAGAAAAAAAACATGATTGTGTTACAACTTTGCAACAATTCCATGAGAATAAAAAAAGCCGGATCGCCCTGGGGGCTGTCCGGCTTCATGAATTAAAGAGCGTGCTGTCCCTCTCTCCAGCTTATTTGACGACAAAGCCCAGTTCAGTGACCATTCTTTTCCCGTCGGGAGTCTTCGACAGGTCGATGAATTTTTTCACATTGCCCGCAGGCTGCCCGTTGGTATAGAAGTACAGCGGCCTTGAAACCGGATATTTTCCGTTTTTGACGGTTGCCGTGGAAGGAAGAACGCCGTTCACCGCAACCGGCTTGACCGAACGGTCGACAAAACCGAGCCCGACGAAACCGATAGCCGAACGGGTGGAGGAAACCCGGTTTTTGATTGCGCCGTTGCTTGCCTGTGTTTCGGCGGTTTTCGAAATCTGTGCACTTTTACCCATGATCAGCTCCTTGAAGGCTTCCTGGGTGCCGCTGTTCGATTCGCGCTGGATCACCACGATTCGGGCGTTCGGACCTCCCACCTGGTTCCAGTTGGTAACCCTGCCCTTGTAGATATCGGCAATCTGCGCTTTCGTGAGGCTCCTGACAGGATTTCCCGGATGCACGACCATGGCAATGCCGTCGAGTGCCACGGTGTGCTGGACGGGCATCACGCCCTTCTGCTTTGCTGCCGCGACTTCCTGGGGCTTCATGGCCCGCGACATGGTTGCAATATCGCAGCTTCTGTTGATGAGGCTCTTGGCGCCGTTACCGCTGCCCGACTCGCTGACCGTGACTTTCACGCCATACTTTTTCATGAAGTACGCGGCAAATGACTTGGCAATGGGCCCGACCGTAGTGGATCCGTCGAGCACGATACTCTTGCCTGCGGCAAAAGCCGGAGCGCAAAGCGCTACTGCGAACATGGTGACCAGCAGCAGGACATGTTTCATCGGTTTCATCGTGGTATTCGTTGGTTGATGGTGTCTTTCACTGACAGTAAAGGTATGAAAAGACTCCCGATTTTGAAAAATCCGGAAACAGGAAAAGCCGCCTCGAAACGGCGGCTTTTCACAAGAAAGAACAGGGAAGAAAACAAGAGAAAACAGTTACCGGTTCACGAAACCGAGTTCGCTGATCATGCGTTTGCCTTCAGGAGTGTTCTTCAGGTCGATGAACTGCTTGACAACACCGGTAGCAGGCCCGTTCGTATACATGAAGAGCGGGCGGGTGATCGGGTAGGTGCCGCTCTTGACCGTCACTTCGTCGGGGTCTACGCCATCGACCTTGAGCGCCTTGACGGCATTGTCAACGAAACCGAGACCGATGAAACCGACAGCAGCAGGAGTCGATCCGACACGGTTTTTGACGGCGCCGTTGCTGGCCTGCGTCTCAGCATTCTTGGTGATCGGCGTTTCCTTGCCCATCACCAGCTCCTTGAAGGAGTCCTGGGTTCCGCTGTTCGATTCGCGCTGGATCACCACGATTCTCGCGTTCGGACCGCCCACCTGGTTCCAGTTGGTGTACTTGCCCTGGTAGATGCCGCGGATCTGCGCACGCGAAAGCGCGTTGATCCGGTTGCTCGGATGCACGATCATAGCAATGCCGTCCATCGCAACGATGTGCTCGACCGGGTTGACCCCCTTGGATTTTGCGGCGGCAACCTCCTTGTCCTTCATCTCGCGCGACATATTGGCAATGTCGCAGGTCTTGTTGATGAGGCTCTTGGCTCCGTTGCCCGAACCGGATTCGCTGACGGTCACCGGGACGCCGGTGGTCTTGGTGAAGTATGCCGCAAACGATTTGGCGATTGGACCGACCGTGGTCGAGCCGTCCATGACGATCTTGCCGGCGGCCTCTGCTGTTCCACCTGACATGAGACCGAGAACAGCTGCACTGAAAAGGATTTTCCTGAAAAAGTTCATGATTGCATAAAGGTTAATTGATTGAAATCTTACTGATAACATGGAGCAAGAACTCTCCGGTATCCAGCCGGCTGCCTGCCCAACAGGCAGCCATGCTGAAAAAAGAACAGCCACACAAAGAACAGCCACACAACTCAACTGACCGGAGAAAAAAAGAACAACCACACAAAAACATCAGAACTTCACGACAACATCAGCCTGGAACAGGTGATTGGTCGGATCATCCTTATCCATCTGGGTGAAATTGTAATAGGTGGCACCAAGCATCATATTCTGGACAAGGTGATAGGTTGCGCCGACCTTGAAGCCTTCAAGATCGGTACCGGAACCTCCGTTACGGTCTGAATCGGAAAGAACCGTGACGGCATCCTTTTCGATTCTGACATATTCACCGCTCACCGACCACTGGCCAGGATTCTTGGCGTTTCCGATCTGCAGACCAACGAGATAGGCATCCCTTTTGTCATTATCGATTTTGTACCGTTCGATATGACCGGAATCGTGCGATGCCGTGTTGTGGGCATACTGACCATAGATCTTCCACGGAATGGTTTCGGTAATCGGTCCGCCAAAGCTTCCGAAGAATTCGAGGATATTGAAATCCTTGCCGACATAGTCAAAAGCAGGCTTGTAGGTGCTTCCGGTATTTTTGTAATCCAGATTTACCAGATCATAGTAGCCGGTACCAAGGGAAAAACCGAAGTCATTGATCTCCCCCTTGTAGGCGAGCTGTCCGGCAAAGAGATAGGCATCCTGTTCGTCGGTGGAGGTGTTCACTTCGTTCATAGCATAGTAACCGACAACAGCATTGATACCGTCCTTTTCCTTGCCATCGGCATCCTTGCCGTACTGCAGGGTTGCGCCTTCAAGCGTGATATCACTGTCCCAGACCAGATCCTTCGTCATGATCAGGGTCTTTGCCACATCCCGCTTGCCAAGCAGCACGTTGACCTGCCCGTCAAGAAACATCGGATGATAATCGATGAATGCTTCGTTCAGCCAGATATCGTCAGCGATGAACAAGTCATCGAAAGTTTCGTTGCGCGAGGTTGTTTCGTTGCCGCCTGTCGAAAGCTGCACCCCCGCTGAAAGCTCTTCGGTAATCCAGGGATACACACCGAGACGCACACGCAGGCGGTGACGGTCGCGGCTGTGTTCGTCGTTTTTGGAATCGGTGTCCTTGAACTGTGATTCGTAACGGTAACGGATATCCCCTTTCCAGTTCCAGTCAACGGCTTCCGCGCTGTTGCAGCCGAGAGCAGCAGCCAGACCGACCAGCAAAGTGACTTTTTTCATAATAAAACGGTATTGGTTAGTGTGATGCGTTCCTGAATACATTCATGCATTTCCAGCATTTCTGATTCATGGACAAATTTACCACTGCTTGTGTTGAGGAATCATTACGGAAGTGCTACGAAATTGAAAACAAAAGCGATCACTGTGTTTCCAGCATGAAGTCCAAAAAAACCGTACAGCTACAGCTTGATATCGGTCACGATAACCGCACCCTGAAAACGTCCTCCGGGAAAAATCACCCGCCCTTTTGTGTTGATAACGATATGGGGAAATCCGCTGTTTTCAAGCACCGATAGCAGCTTCCGCAGATCCTTGCGTCCGGATGGCTTGATGATGATATCGGCAAGGGCATTGACCTTGCGGACATCATGGTGCTTCAGTTCATCCTGCACATAAAATTCGCCATTGATATCCGATCTGAGTTCATCGAGCCGCAGCATACGCTTCCTCCTGAAAATTTGGTTCCGGGATGCATGCCGGTCAAGGTTTTTGCATCATATCCGGATGCAGTTTTCTGCTCTTGTGCTCGAGAAGAGCGTGTATCCCTTCGGTCAGTTCAGCGTAGATACGGCTTCTGCTGTCCTTGACCCTGCTGTACAGCTTCAGGATGTCGAGCGTAAGGATGATCCTGGTGCAGCTGCAGTTCAGGTCGCCGAACAGATGCCGGCCTATCACCTCGAACCCGAGCACCCTGGTATGAAAGTTCAGGGGCGAGTGTTGTTCGTTTTCAAAGACGTCGGTGATGAAATGCGTATAATCACGACCGATCACCTCCTCGGTAGCCGCCCGCATGAGGCGAAGCGCTATCCGGTGATTCCTCCGGTACTCTCCGGGTATCATGAACCTGCCGATTTCAACATAGCGTCCGAGCTGTTTCAGGTAATCGGTGTCGATACCGGGAATGAAACTCACCTGATACGCTTCGGGAAGATTCAGCGGCGGGTCGTACAGCAACCTGAGCACACCTGCAGGATGGTCGTTCACCCTTGCAAGAAACCAGGAGAACGGCTGGTCGGGACCGAGTTCTTCAGGGATCTGGGCATGCGCGCTGCTGATCCAGTTTTTCTCTTTCAGAAAAACCTGCTCGACAATGCCGATGACGTCCCTGCGGTCCTCCTCCCCTGAAACCCGCTGGACAGTGATGACGGACATGGCTGCTCCTTTTCATAAGTTGTTGGTAGTGTTTGTAACCGAACCTTCATCCACAAGAAGGAAGGACTTCCTCATAGGATTTACCGCATAAACCGGAAAGATGACGCATGACCGTGTGGGAGGTTTCAACTGCCAGGGCATGGCAGAACCTGTTTGCTGCCCGACCGTTTCCTTTCAGGGAGACGGAAGCGTAGCGTTGTGCGCTTTCGCGAAATTCCAGCGGCTCCCCTGCCCTGAGAACCATTCTGCCGAAAACAGGGATCCTGCCTTTCTGCTTTCGGAGTGGAAAATCGATCCCCACGGGCACGACAGGCATGCCCGACCTGAGAATGATATGCCCTATCCCGGGCTTCGCCCTGGCAAGCCTCCGGGGATGGCGGTTCCTTCTTCCTTCCGGAAAAATGCCTATGCTGCAGCCTTCGCCGAGCCTCGCACAGCAACGATCGACAACTCCCTCCAGGGGAAACGCCGGCCTCCTTTTCTCGATCAGCGGAAACCTTGAACGCTTGTGATAGACATACAGCGGGTCGATCATCTTCATGAGCCAGCCGAGAACAGGAATTTTCCCGTACATCCAGTCGATGACGAAACTCACCGTTCTCCCGCCGAGATGGAACATCAGAAAAACCGGAACAAGAAGAGACTCAAGGGAATTGTTATGATTGAAGACATAAATGACAGGACCCTCGTCTTTCGGCAGGTTTTCGAAACCTTCCGAACGGACAAGGAAAAGGTTTGGAATCATGAGCAGGCGCAACAGCAACGCCATGCCTGAATCAAGGTAAGGCAGGGGTTTGAACAGGGTTTCCATCTTTTTTTCATTACCTTATACCGCTCGTTCCGCAACATGGCCGGAATACGTGTTCCGTCCTTTCAGGCAATAAAAAAAAACAGTGTTGGGGGTTGGTTACAGTTGTGTAACGATTCTGCAAATTAGGCGGGAAAAAGGGTACCTTATTTCGGTCAGTCCACTACTCATGCAACACTTTTTTCGATGGACATGCTCCAGAATGCCATAATCCTGACAACCGGCTTTCTGCTCTCCCAGATACTCATCGCATCAAATACCCATTACCGGCTCATAGCGTATCTGCTCCGCCATACCGGCTCGGGCGTCCGGGCGCTTCTGACCGCTGTTCTCCTGATATCCTATGCACTCACGGTATTCATGTCGAATACCGTCGTCGTGCTTGCCCTGATTCCGGTCATCAGGCGGCTGATGGTATTTCTGAGCGATAGCTCCTCGAAAAAAGAGATCGCCACGCTTTTCTATCTTGCCCTCACATTCGGAACCACGACAGGAGGTCTCGCCTCCCTCAGTGGTCATCCCCTCAACGCGCTCGCGCTTGGAATTGCAGAACTCTACAAGCTCGAAGGGCGTTCTGGGGTAAACTTCTTTTCCTGGCTCATGACGGGACTTCCGGCCTCCCTGGTGCTGCTTGCAGGTGCACGGGGAGTGCTCCTGCTTGCAGCGCGCAAGTGCAGTGACACCGAACTTGTCTACCCCGGCAAAGGGGACTCTGCGGTATTCCCGCACCGACCGCTGCTTTTTTTTGCACTCAACATGCTTTTCATTACCACCATGACAGGAATCCAGTTCTTTCTCAAACCGGAACCGGTCGGATACGGACTTTCTGCAGTGGACATCGTTTTTCTCTTGTACGGACTCGCTTTCATCTTCTTCACCTTCCTCTACCCCAGAAAAAATGGCGTGGACGGCATCATGGGCAAAAACGCACTTTTCCTGCTGTTTTTTCTTGCAGCTTTCCCGCTGCTTTCGGTGTGCAGGATTTCCAGGGAAATCGAAACGCATCTGCGAGTCCCGCTGAAATCGTTTTATGCCTTTCTGGAAAACAGACTCCAGAAAGGGTTCAACATCGTATGGAACCGGTTTTTCAGGGAATCGCCAGGCAACCTCGATACCCCGAATTTCAATACCATGCTTTCCATCAACAGAATCATTCTCGAAATCCCTTATTTCGGACTGCTGCTCATCATGATCTTCGGCACGATACTCTATGCTGCCATGCAGGCCGGCGACAATCCTTCGATACCGGGAAATGACGGATATCTCATAACCGCCCTGACATCGCTGGTGCTCGAATTCATCCAGCCGCTCAGCAATCCGCTCCTGCTGCTTCCTTCGCTGAACATCACTGCAGCATTCTCGTCGGAGTTGCTCAGCAATACCGCCATTGTCGTAATCCTGGCACCGCTGATGATAACGATGGCGCAACATACCGGGCTGAGCGCTCTCCTCCTTCTGCTCTCCCTGACGGTCTCCGCCAGTGCTGCATACATGACCCCGCTGGCATCTCCGGCAAACACCCTGGCTTTCGGTGGACTGGACCATGTATCGCTGAAAACCGTCATGAAAGCCGGTCTGATCATGAATATCATTTCGGCAATGCTGATTTCAGCCTTGTTTATCGGTATTTCGTTTTTTCTGTAGAATGGAAAAAAACAGGCGCGGCTCTACCGGGAAGTTCCGGCAACCAGTCCATTCAGACGGTGTATCATCAGAAAAGCCACCAATGCGAGGATGACATCGCCAGACCAGCTTGCAGCTGCAGGATCGAGAATTCCCCGTTCTGCAAGTTTCTCACCGGTAATGACCATCGACCAGTACAGCACGAAAAATAGAAGGGAAAGTCCGGCTCCTGCCCCGAAGCCCCCCCGCCTGGCAAGAACACCGAGCGGAACACCGGCAAGGGCGAATACAAGACAGGCGACGGGAAGGGCGTATTTCTTGTGGTATTCGGTCATATATCTGTTGTACAGTACCTGTTCGGCAGCAAGACGTTGACGATCATTTTCAGCAAACAGGGCAGGATTGCCTGCAACTTTGATTTTCCGTTCCTGCTGTCTTGCAGCGGCAAGCAGTTCGGTAGCAGAAAGATCCCGTGCGTCACCCCGGAAACGGCTCTCACCGCTTCTGGTAAAACCGAATCCCGAAGACTCGAAAACGAGACGATGACGCGCGAAACTCATGGTCCTGTACCCCGCAAGGGAGGGATAACGCATTTCATGAATCTCCCCGTTATAGAGCGTCATGATGAGATACCGGTCATTGCCTGCAAAACCGATGAGCCCCCTTTCTGCACTTACCATCGTCCGGTATCCCGGCCTTGTGAGATCGTAAAGCAATACTCCTCTCATCTCCCTTGATGCTTCATCGGTATCCTTGACGAAAATGGAGTAGCCGTCAATAAAACTCGAAAAGGCATTTTCAGTGAGCCCGAAAGCAGGTTTTGCCCTGACGATATCCGCCATGAGCACTCTTGCACGGTAATTTGCCTCAGGGAGCACCACATTATTGAAACGTTCCACAAAAAGGGTGAGCAGGGCCGCCACAACCAGAACCGGAGCAGCAAGCCTGAAAAGAGAAAGACCGGAAGCCCTCAGCACCGTAATTTCTGAATTGTTGGTCATGGCTCCGTACGTCATGATCACGGAAACCAGCACCGCCATAGGAACGGCAAAAACAACCATCCATGCAGATTGCAGCACGACAAGCTCGACAATATCGGCCAGACCGATTCCCTTGCCAAGAAAACGGTCAGAGAACCCTGCAAGGAATTGCAGAACCAGCACGAAAACAATGGTGGCGAAAGAAAGAAAAAACGGCCCGACAAGGGACTTGAGAATGTAGCGGTCTATAATATGCATAGAAAAGGAAACGGTCGTCCCGGATCATCACGCCTGCCGGTTACGGTTCATTGGTTGAACGTAATATAAAGCCGAAAAAACATAAGAACAGTAGTGTCCGGTTAAAATAAGGCCAGTTGGGCGACCGGATCCCTCACCTTTCTGAGAGACTGTTCTTTGAGTGATAAAATATCGATCAGCAGGCGATGCTCCATGAGTACAGCAGCGATCAT
>Ga0233420_10000330_pt1 | contig 21095 bp, 27 predicted proteins | sample Watercolumn_Mata_4_FD_183009 | JGI IMG/M metagenome (GOLD analysis project Ga0233420, IMG submission 183009) | Freshwater microbial communities from Lake Matano, South Sulawesi, Indonesia - Watercolumn_Matano_2014_102_MG | ecosystem: Environmental > Aquatic > Freshwater > Lake | place...
CTCGATGTAATGAATGCCGTTGACGATGAGTGTCCCTTCCGGGTCCTCCTTGAGAAAGGTGCGCTTGTACTGCTTTTTTCGGGCCCGTTCGTTCTTGAGCGCTGTCTGGTCGATATCCGGCGCGGGCGGATTGACGGGATCGGTGAACGTGGCGTCCCCGTCACCGATGGCGCAGTGGGTGATGCCCTCGATGGGATCGCCCATGAGCAGCCGCGCGGTGAGGATGCGGCCCGTTTTGACGATGAGTCCAAGTGACATTGCTATTCCTCCTTCAGGTCTGGATCGTGTGGCCTTCGCGAATCAGCACCGCGAAGACGGTCTGGCGCGCCTCCGCTTGACGGGCTGTCTCGCGCACCACAAGTTGTTTCAAGTCCGCCGTCCGCTCGATCTCGGCGAACACCGCGGAACGGGTATCGCTCCGCAGTTCGACCAACCGGTGAATCCGGACGGCTGCGTCGGAAAGGACCGTCGGGAAACGGACCACCCACCCCCGTAGGTCGAAGCTCCGCACGACCGGCTGCACAATCACGGCCTGGATGTCGGCGGGGGCGTCCACCTCCGCCGTGATCCTCAAGGCCGCGTCCGTGTCGTGCCGGATTGTCCGCGTTTCAGATGCCGCGCCGACGGCCTCGAACACGACAGCCGGGAAGGCTGGCATCTGGGCGCGGTTCATCGGAACCACGGGGCCCGCGAAGGGCGCTACGGCCAATCGATTTCCGCTACGGATTGCCACGTCTCAGCCTCCCGGTGATTCTGTTCGCCTTGCCGACGTTCCGGACCACCCGGAACATCGGGGTCAGGCGTCCGGCCGTAACGTCGGTCTCCTTTTTGTTTCCCGGTCTGATCGCCATGGGATCACTCCTTCACCGCGCACCAGCCCGGACCGGACAGGTTGAAAATCTTGTAGGTGACTCCGCCGAGATCGAGGACATCTTCGGAGTCCGTGATCCCGCCGCCGTGGGCGTAGACCTCGATCAGTTCGCCCCGCAGCTCCTTGTAGGCCGCCGTCGTATGGGCAGCGAGCCACGGAAACAACGTGATGAGCCCCTGGCGCTGATCGGGATTGCTGGCGGTTTGGAAACCCCCGTGGGCCGCGCCGCACGAACCGGCCTGACCGGTCGCGCTCGCCCAGCCGTCGAACTTACTGAGGGCGTAAAAGCTGCCCGGGGACTGATAGTGACCGACGACGACCGGCTGCGGGTCCTCGCCGATCTTCGCTCCCAGCGCATAGGCTGCGACGAGGCTCGCCAGGGTGACGGTGTTGGGGGATGCGACCGTATCCACCGCCATCACCTGAACGCGCTCGATCCCGGCGTTGTCCTTGATCAGGTAATAACCCCCGACCCTGAAGATGGAAGCGTCGTTGACCTGAAGCGTGACGCCTGAACCCGGAGCTGCAGCCGCCTGCGTGAAGGCGACGGCTCCGGACCAGAACCGCTTCAAGAGCCCGCAGTAATGCGCGTAGTAGACGGCTGCGATCTTGGTCACGATGAAGACGTGATCCTTGTCCGCGTAAATCCAATACAGGAATGCGGAAGCATCCACGGTCTTGATGTAGGTGTAGCTGGTGTTGAACGCCTCCTTCACGCCCGCGTGTGTCGCCGCGTCCCAGTACAGGTAGGCGCGGACCGCGATTCGGTCGGCTGGGGTGTCGTTGACGAACCGAAGGAAGATGTCTTCGGCTCCGCTCTCTCCCGCGGAGGCCAGCACGTAACTGGGTTCGGCGTCACCGGAGCGGTCGTCCCGAAGCGTCCAGCCGACCGTTCCCACGAGGAAATCTTTCAGGCGGACGAGGAAATCCGCGGTGTTTGAAGCGGTCCCGGATGTGCTGTGATAGGCCATACGTTCCTCCTACAGGATCGGGTTTTCCGTACCGGTGAGCCGGAGTTTGATGTCGGTTTTGTTTTGCACCGGCGTTCCGGACGGCACCGTGCAGCGACGCCAGAACGAGAGGGTCACTTCGTGGGCCTTGTCGCCCAGGTTGAGAGGCGCTCCTCCGACGGCGGTACCGAGACCCGCCTGCGTCAGGGCCAACGCGTACCAATCCGACTCATCGCCACCGGCAACATCCACCGGTTCAATCACCAGCCCGGTATAGTCGTACCCGGAATAGACTGCGGCACCCGCATCATGGGCGGCCAGGTTTGTGCCGCCATAGCCGCGTTCCACGGCGAGGACGGTCGTCCCGCCGCCGCTCAGGATGCGCATCTGTTCGTCGTCGACCATGATGATTTCACCGTCGGTGAAGAGAGGCGCGGAAAGCTGCAGAGATGTTGCCCCCGATGCCAGGGCCGCGGCGAGGATCGTCTGTTCGTTGGCTACAAACAGCTCCTTGTCTTTCGTTTCCCCGTCCGTGCCGTTGTAAGTGTCGTCATCGGGATTCGCGAGGTCGCCCTCGGATATCCTCTGTGTCAATGTGCTGTCTTCGTACAGATGTATCGCCATCGATCTCTCCTATGCCGCCGGCCATTGCGTGACTGTGTACTGGTTCGCCGCCGCCTCGAAACCGGCGGTCGCCTGGGCGTGATCGTCCCTCTGCCGGTAGCGCCATCGGAGGCACGGCTTCGACCTGCGGAAGCCCGATCCGTTGAGCGGCATCGAGCCGAGCCGCATGGGCCGGGTCCGGTCCACCGACAACAGCAAGCCAGTGTGGTTCAGCCTGCGGCGGTTGAGCAGGAGCGTCTCCACGCGTCTTCGGCGCGGAATGCCCGTGTCCACGTCCATCTCGAAGGATGCGCGGGCCTCGGTCACATAGGCGTCGGTCAGTTCGGCGAGGTTGAGCGCCTTGTTGTTCAGGGAGAAGCCGGACCTGCGGGCGCGCCAGCGGTCTACGATGTCCCATGCGCCGGATACCTCCGACCACTGAGCGTCGGCGTAAGCGGTGATGAAGAGGTGACGGCCCACGGCAGCGCCGGAGACCTTGTCGTCCCTTCCGAGCCTCGAATGCCCGACGCGGAACCAAGGGGAGAGCCGCGACCGCTTCTCGTACCGGTGCGTGCGGCGGTCTTCCGCGAGGTCGGGCGCATCCTGGACGGCTTCCGAGAGCATGTCTTTCTGGCGGAACTTGATCCGGCAAGGCTGCGCGGAGCGGTTCAGACGGGAGCGGTTCAAATCTTGGCCCGCCAGCCGGATGAACGAGACGCCCGGTTCCACCGCGGGTTTGGTTTCGATCTCGCAGCAAAACGCCGCACGCCGTTCGCTGACCCAGAGGTTCGGCAGACGCTCGGCGTTCAGGTTGCCGGTGTTCAGGCGGAACCGGGGCGAGCGGCCATGCCAGCGGGAGACGCACACTGCGGCGCGCTCGATGTCCTGCATGAGCGTGGTGCCGTCGGTGATCCGCCACCAACCCCAGGTCTTGTTCTTGCGGGTGAGGTGGTAATCCGTGTTCAGCGCATTGTGGTTGACCACGAACGTTTCGTGCAGATGCCCGAGACACACGCGCTCGACGACCTTCTTGATGACCGCGTCGAAATCCGACTCCATGGACAAGAGCGTGTAGAGCCACTGTAGGAAGAAAACCCGAGTGCCCGCGGGATGATGGAAGGGCAGCGCGTCCCGGACTCCCTGGACGAGATTGTCGCTGTCGATACGGTAGACGCCCAGGCTGTAGATCAGCCCGGGAAGCTTCGCCCGTCCGACAACCGAACGGCGGTTCAGGCGCAGTGCCTTGTGGAAAGTCTCCTCGATGCGCCCCTCCCACCCGATGTCAACGAGCGAGCGGCCGATGGCGGGGATGGTGCTCTTGCGCCTGTAAATCTCCACGGTCTCGCGTATGAGACGTCGCTGGACCGACGCGTCTAAGGTTGGATCGAAGTGGTGGCCGACGATCCCGCCCAGGAACGGCAGAAACCGTACCTCGCAACGCTCCACATCGAGAACCTCCGGAAAACGCTCGGCCAGTACCTTGAGTTCGTCCAGGCTCGCGGCCGGGACCTTGAGAAAGGCATCCAGATCGCCGGACTCATCCCGTTCGCGGTAGAGCGGCGGAAGCAGGTCGATGAGTCTCTTTTCGAAGTAGGAGGACATCAGGACGCCCTCCGCACGTCGAGGTTGACCTGACCGAGCGCCGCGATCTGACCGGCGCGGATGTCGACGTCCTGGGTCGGCGTGTACATGCGCACATGGCTCACGCCCCGCACGCCGTCCAGAAGCGCAACCAAATCCGAGAAATGCACCGGTTCGCCGAAGCTCATGCGGTCGAAGGCGAAAAAGTCCGCCAAGGCCTGTTCGACGCGGCTCCGGACCAGGTCGAGGTCCTCACCGGCATACGCGAACACTTCCGCGTCGATGGAGACCGGCCGGTAGACAGGATCGAAGAGGTTGATCTCGACGGTGATGACCTTGCGCGATTCCAGGTATTCGGCGAGGTACTGCTTGAGAAGCGCTGACGGCGGACCGCCGCCGTCCGGGGCCACGGCCAGGTTGACCTGGTAGTAGCGGATGTTCTTGCAGTCGTTGACGTCGAGGACCTGGGCTTTGGCCACACCGGGAAACCCTTCGGCCAGGGCGAGGTAGTCCTCCTTGGTGACCGCCTTCCAGAGCGAGCGCACCTCGGCCGGGGCCTGTCGGCGGGCGTATTCCAGCGTCTCGCGGTCCGCTCCGCCGGTCGCGGGGACCGGGTTGATTACCACGAGGGGAACCAGACCGCCGTCGAGGTAGATGGGGCTGAGAAGCTCGGTGGCGAGGTTGGGGCCCAGGTTGCCTTCGGCTCCGAGGGTTTCGAGGTACTCGACGCGGATTTCCGCACCGGAGTCGGGAACCGCTCCGCGCAATCCGTCGCCGAAGACGATCCGGGTGAAGTCCAACGCATCGGTCTCGGCCATGAAGTGGCGCGAGTCGGAGCCGCTTTCCTGGAAGTGGGATACCTCGGTCCATTCCTGGTCCTGCACCCACACACGGATCGACCCGTGGGCGATTTCCTTTCCGGCCAGAATGATCGGATCGCCCGTTTCCCCGTGGGCCGTGAAGGTCTCGGTCTTGCGTTTTCCCTGGCGCGCGCCCGCATCGACGCTCGTCCGGCTCCGAGGGATCGTCGCGTCTTCGGCCGTCTCGAACACGATGTCGTTTTCTTCCAGACGGGCCCTGCACGTCGTTCCTGCCGGGATCACCAGATCCGCGTCGAGCGGCGCGGCCAGGGAAAATCGCAAAGCGGTGGTTGCGGCCACCGGCCCGTCGAGCCGGTAGCTGATGAGGTTGCAGAGGTTGATGACGTTCTGCCGCTGGCGGGCGGTGGGCAGGAAGGCCTCCGCCGCCTGGGCGTCGAGGTAGTAGGCCAGCATGTCGCCAATGCCGCAGAAAAGTTCCAGCAACACCACGCCCAGGTCGGACGCGTTGAAATCCGTCCAGCGGTCGGTGAGCTGCGGCACCCGCGCCAGCAGTTCCCGGCGCAGGGACTCGTAGTCCTTGTTCGTGTAAGCGATGCTTGCTCTGCCCATTTCCGTTCGTCCGTTGCGGTTCGGTCACAAGTGGTCCCACCGGACGAGCCGGACGAGGACCCGCTTGTTACTTACCGGCGACGGAGCGGAACTGTCGGGGCGGAGCGGATGGGCGCGGTTCGCGGTAGAAGGGATAGACCAGGTTGCCCTCCACCTGGCTTTGGATGACGCGATAGGCGATGCGGACCGGGAGAAGATTGTGATCCTTGTTCGCGGGGGAATCGTCGAAGGAGACGCCGGTGATGACGATCCGTTTCTCCCAGCGCTTCACGGCGTCGATCACGTAATGGCGGATCAGCCCCTTCAGCACCTCATCGTTCGGCTCGAACACCAGGTCCTTGAGTTTCGAGCCGAATTCCGGGCGCATGAACCGTTCGCCCGGCCGGGTGCCGAGAATCTGGATGATGCTCTCGTGGATGTGTTCGTATTCGGTGGAGGTGGCCGAGGAAACCTGCGCGCCACCGGACCGCCGCTGAAAGCGGAAGGGGAACTTCAGCCCGCGTCCGAGAAAATCCAAGGCCATCAATCACGCTCCTCGCAGATGCAGGCGGGCGGGTCACCGGAACCTGGGTCTCCATTGGAGTCATCGTCGTCCGGGAAATGAATGACCAGGTCCAACCCGCCCGCCATGGCGACATGGATCGTGCCGTCGGCCTCGATGACGCCCTTGTGACCGCTTTCCATGGCCGTAAAGCCCTTGGCCCCGCCGGGCACCAGACGAACCTCGATATCCTCGCCCACGCCTTCGATCCGAGAAATGCCGAGCACCACCGAGGTGCCCGCGGGGTTGCCGATCATGGCCGTGCGCTCTGACTGAAATACATCCAGCCGGTAACCGCCCGGCAGCTCCACACGGCAGCGCCCCTGCGCGGTCTGTGTCGGATCGATGTCCAAGGGCAGCCCTTCGATTCCGGCCGCTTCGTGGGTCACACGCACCGCCTCGGGCTTGAGCATCAGCTCCCGGCCGTCGGGAAGCGTCACCACGCCGCCGCGCGCGGGTTCGAGAGGGGTCACAGAGCCATCCATGCCGATGGCCGTCAGTCTTCCATCCGGTCCCACCCGAACCATGACGCCGTCGGTGAGGGTGAAGATGCGTCCTCCGTCGGGAAGATCTTTCACGGCGGTGCCCGCCGGCATGGCGACGAAGGGGTCGAAGTCCGGCGGCATCGGTTGATCCACGACCTGCATGTATTGCTGCGCGCTCTCGGCGTGCGCTTCCAGTACCGTTTGAGCTTCCGCCCGAAGGGCTTCGGATGCGTCGTGACTCTGCTGCAGAATGCCTTTGATCTCGGCCAGGCTGTCTTGAATCTGCTGGAGATAGGGCTCCTCACCCTCGCCGTCCGTCACGCCGAGACCGGCCGCAAGCAGACGCACCAGCGCCATAATCTCGTAATGGGAGGGCGACGAACTCGTTTGCTCGATGATCGGCCCGCCGCCGTCTTCTCCGTATCCGTTTCCGACAACCATGTTCCGTCAACTCCCGATAGGTATGAGTTCGATGTTCTGCACGAACCAGCCGTCGAACTTCTGGTAAAGGCCGTCACCCGTATCCCAAAGAAACCGCAGCGTGACCGTGCCGCCCGTGAACTGAGACAGGTCGATGGTCTCGGTCCTTCGCGGCACGGGGTACGGCTGCAGCGGAGCGCCGTTCATGTCGTAAGTCGGATTGAAGCTACGCATAGACCACCAGTCGACATAGAACTCGAGCCGGTCGAAGTAGGGTCCGTCCACGCTCTCGATCTCGCCCCAGACATCGAAGCGGAGGAGGTAGTCCCGGTCCAGGGTCACCTTCGATGCAAGCTCTCCGGTCACGCGGATATTGCTGCCGGAAGCGTCGTACCATCCGGAGAAATAGTAAAAGTGCCACGTTCCGTCCGGTAGAAGCTCCACGTAGCCGGACGGTCTCCAGTCGAGCACCGCCGCGGCTTTGGGCTTCTCCACGTCGACCTGGATATATCTGCGGGATGACACCACCTCGTCCCGGATCGCCTCGGCCACGATGATGGTCGCGCCGGGTGTCGCGCCGAAGCGCAGCACACCGTTCTCGACCCTGGCGATTTCCGGATGGACGGACTCGAATCGCACCTCGCCGCCGGGCGATCCGATGACGGCCACCGGGACCGCTTGTTCCGTCTCCCGATACGGTTCCCGGATCAGAAAGGGAGCGACTTCCCAGAAGGACGCAGGAAGGTTATGTGGGATAGTCATAACCATACCCGTCGTACCCTCCGCCTCCGCCTTGTCCGTAATCGACGACATCCACCTGGATGTAGCGGACGCTGTCCCGATTCTCCGAGTCGTATGCCATGACGACCGTCGCACCCGCCTGCCAACCGAGGTTCAGCCTTCCGTCTTCGTCCACCCAGGCGATGTTGGAATCGGCGGATTCGAACTCGATCTGTCCGGCGGGAGCGCCGCGCACGGAAAGCGGTATCGTCACCGACCAGCCGGTGAGCGACACCTTCACCGTCTTGGGGAAGACGTCCCAGTAGTGAAACTGCGGTTCCTCGAAGTCCATCCTCGGTCCTCAGTCGTTGGTGTTCAGGCTGCCGGTCACGATGATCGCGCCGCAGGCCGTGATGTCGCCGATGCGTGCGTTGGGCAGCCCTTCCGTCGCGGTGTCGAGGCTGCCCGTGACGATGGGCGTCACGCCGTGGCCTGGTATCGGGCAGACGTGCAGGTCGCCCAGGCGTGCAGCAGGCCTTCCGTTGACGACGGTGCGAAACGCGCCGGTGACGATCACTCCGCCGTGGCTGGAGATGTCGCCGAGTCTCGCCTGGGGTCTTGCCATGGTTATTTTCCCGTCAGGACGTGGACCAGAAAGCCAACCACGCCGTCCACGGCTCCGCCGACAGTGAGCACAAGACCAACCACCTTCCACATGGTCTCGACGCCCATCTTCTCGTTCATGCCCGACTGCAGGTTCTTGATGTCGTCGGTATGGCGGCGCAGATCGTCCTGGATGCTGCGCACCAGAAGGTCCACGTTCTCCTTGTCCGACTTCTTCTCGATTTCGCGTTCGATCTTCTCAAGCCGCGCCTGGATTTCCCGGCGGTGGTCTTCGAGGATGCTCCGGAATTCGGCCCGCCAGGATTCGAAGGTCCGGGCCAGCATCCGCTCGCTCTGGTTCCAGTCGCACGGGACGCTGTCATGTCGGGTTTCATCCATTCGTGTTTCTCCTTCTCAGCGAAAAGCGGCCGCGTATCTGCAGATCGATCTCGAACCGGTCGGACAGGCCTCGCCGTTCCAACGCATGGACCACAGCGTCGCGGGCGCAGTGGATCTGTTCGATCCGCATGCGCTGGGAGATGGAGTCCGCATGGATGCGGTAGTAATAGAGCGGTTTGCGGACGTGGCGGACCTCGGTCAGCTCCGCCATACGCAGGCAGAGGTCGTAGTCCTCCGCGCAACGGAAGCTCTCGTCGATGCCGCCCGCCGCGTCGAAGGCCGAGCGCCGCATCAGGCGGAAATGGAAAGTCATGAAGTCGAGAAGCATCCGGTCCTTGGAGAAGGGAATCCGGCAGCGGTTGCCGTAGCCGCGTGCCTTGCCGTCCTCCCCGATGGTCACGTAGTCGGTGTAGACCAGACCTACAGAGGATTCCCGGTCGAGAACCGCGGCGGTCTCTTCCAACGCCGTCGCGGCGAGGATGTCGTCGCTGTCGACCCAGCCGAGGTACGGCGCGGTCGTCTCGGCAATCGCGGCCTTGAGCGCCGGGGTCCGGCCCAGGTGCTTCGCATCGACGACATGCACGCGGTCGTCCAGCTTGGCGTAGTCATGGGCGATCTCCAGTGTCCGATCAGTGGAGCCGTCGTCCCAGACGACCAGTTCAAAGTCCCGCCGGGTTTGGGCCAGAACACTTTCGACCGCCTCGGCGAGATAACGCTCGCCGTTATACACGGTCATGACCAGGGATGCCGCGGGGCTTGTCGTCTCGTTGTTTGTCATGGGTTGATCAGCACCTTGTTCGTCGAGCGGATGACGATGTTCCCCATGACGGCATCCATGAGGATCACGCTTCCGGATTTGTCCGTGGCTTGGATGCGCTCCTGACCGGCGGCCGCGTTCATCACGACGACCTGGCCGGCCTTGTCCGTGAGACGGACCATCTCGGTCCCGGCGGTGGAATCGATAAGGATTTCCTGCGTGCCGCAGAGGCCCCAGATGTGGACCTTCTCCTTGCCCTTGGTGGTGTCGATGAGAATCTTCTGCCACCGGGCGCGGGATTTGTCGCAGGACTGGATGTGGATTTTTTCCTTGTCCTTCCAGGCCTCCCAGCGCACGAACTGGCGGCACAGATCGGTGATCTCGATCCGAGCCTTCTGGTCCTTGATGTCCGAGTCGATGTCGAGCTGGTCACCCTGCTCAGCGTCCTTGGTTCCCCGGCGGCGCGCATTGCCGGTCTGAACGTCGCGCTTCACGCGGCATTCCATGTGAAGAATCTGTCCGGCCCGGTCGATGACCTTGAGGAACTCCTCCTCGTCCCGGTCGTCGAGAACGATGGTGTGACCGGTTTCTGTCTTGAGAAGAACCTTGCGGCGCGGGCAGTAGTACGGCGGGTGGCCGTGGTGTTTCTTGTGCTCCAGGTCGTCCCGCCGGTCGGGCTTGTGTTCGAGCTTGTCCTCACAGTCGGTGCAGGTCGGATCGGAGCACAGGCGCTTCGATTCTTCCGGTTGTTCGCCGGGGTTGGTCTTGGCCAGCCACACACCGGACCAGATCGGGTATTGGACGTTGCCGCCCTCGAACTCGGCCCAGACGGAAGCCCCTTCCTCGGGGATGAGAAACATGCCGATGTCTTCGTTGCCTCCGTAGGCAAAGCAGGGCCACGCCCATTCCGACCAGTTCTCCTTGCCGGTGCCGAGCACGGCCGGGATTTCGAGTCGACAGCGGCCGAGCCGCTCCGGATCGTTGTTGTCCCGCAAGAACGCTCTGTACTTTCCGTACCAGCGGTTCTTGTAGCGTTCCTCGTGCTGGCGGTCCTGTGTCTCGATCACGGTTCGTCCTCCGGATTACTTCAGCGGCAGGAAGCCCCTCAGCACCTCGCGCACGATGCGGGTAACAGGTCCGTCCGGCGTCTTCTTCGGATCGACTTTGGCCACGGCATGACGCAGGGCGTCCTGCGCCGCGGTTTCGAGCTTGAGTTCCTGACCGGCAACGCCGGTTTTGACCTCTTTCGCGCCGAGCCGCTCGATGACGCCGATCACCGCGTCCAGAGCCGCGGCCTTGGCCCGGCCCCAGGCCGTGAGCTTGATTACGGTGAGGAGCGTCACGAACAAGGTCGCGATGAGTTCCTTGTGGTCCAGGATGAAGGTCAGAATCTGTTCATACTGCTGCATTGCGGTCACCTCCGTTGGTTTTCATGGCTTCTTCGAACGAAACGTATTTGCCGTCGAGGTGTCCCCATCGGGTCCGACCCTCGCGTATGTCGACGTGAATGAATCCCTGCTCCGGGTAGACGCCGATTCCGCCGTTACGGAAGGCGGCCACCTGCTCGGCGAGTTCGTACATCCCGGTGACGGATAAGCTCTTGATCACGATGTCCGCGGCGTGTCTGCGCAGATGCCGACTCTGTTTTGCACCGCCCACCGCCCGGTTGTGCTCGGGGCAGCGGTAGCCGCTGGTGACGCGGATTGGAGCGTTTGCGAGGTCTCGCAACTCCTGGAGCGCATCCACCAGGCGTGGATCGATGTCGGCCTTGCCGCAGCAACGGCAGGCGAACTCGCTTCTGGAGAAATTCCGGCTCAGATCTCCCATGTGTCTTTCCTCCTTACAGCCTCCGCCCGCTGTCCGCGTCGATGGTCACCATCGGCGGCGGCTCTTCCTTCGGCGTTGGCAGAGCTTCCTGGTCGTTCTGCTTGCCCTTGGCCTCGTCCGACTTGTCGCCCGCCCCTTTGCCCAGGGCGTTTTTCTTGAGTTTCAGTTCGCAGTGATATCCGCCCTCGCCGAAAGCGTGGCGGACCGAATGGCAGTAGTAGACGCCCGAGAATTTGCGGCCCACGCCCTTGACCTCCACGTTCTGCTTGGCGCGCAGCGCGGGGATACCGATGGTCACCGCGTCGGCTTCCACCTGACGGAGTTCCGCCTCGCGAAATTTTCCCTCTGAGAGGTCCTGTGCCGGTTCCTGTCGGGGCTCCTCGTGAAAGCCCTCGGAACGGTCAAAGGTGGGGACCACCTGCCCGGACTCCTGCTCCTTGTAAGCGCCCTCGCCGGTGTTCCCATCCACCAGATAGGTCCGTTTCCCCAGCGAGGTCCGCTCCGGAGTGGTATCGTTGTTGGCCTTGTACTCGACCGGCTCCTTCTTACGCGGGTCCACGCCCACGGCCTTGGTCTCGACGCCCGCTCCCTTGGCCCCCTGCGATTGCGTCGAGGGGCGGAATGAACGCAGAACGCCTTTGCGGTCGGTGAAGTACTCGAGGATCGCGGCGGGCTTCTTGTCCAGATCGCGGGGATGGAAATGCAGCTCGTCGTCCTGGATGTAGAAGACGTATCCGGTGACGCCGTCGCCGTCCTTGTCCCGCGCCTTTCCGGCCAGTTCCTTGAGAAACTGGGCGTCGGAAACGTTACTCTGCGTTACGCGCAGATGGCGGGCTTTCGTGGGCGTAACCACCGGACTGAGGCCGTTGGCCCCTGCGATCTCCTCAGCGATCTCGGAATAGAGGATGCCGGGCGCGGGCTTCTGCCAGACCTTCTGGTTCTCCTTCCCGGCCAGCTTGAAGCCTTTGTCATAGGCCTTGATGCGAATGGTCGGGTCACCGTCTTCCGGGAAGTCGTAATCGATGTCCTTGATGACGGCTTTCTTTCGCGGCGAGAGATTGCCGACATACCCGAAGCGTGCGACGATCTCGTTGCCCTCTTGGAACAGGGGATCGTCGACGAACTGGAGGTTCCGGTCGGTGACCGCGAGCTCCAGGACGTCGAGTTCCTCCTCGTTGTCCTCGAAGACGAACGAAGTGATCTCTTGCGTGATATCCGCCGAGAGGGTCTGCCCCTCGATCTGGATCAGAAAGGTCGGTTTGAAGGTGTCGATATCCATGCGCCGGTCTCCAGTCGGTCCGCCTGAAGGACGGAATCCACCGGATACTTACCGGCGCGCGGCGCGAGGTGTCGGGATGGATGGATGCGTCCGGGGACTCAGTCCAGAAGCCGCATGCTGACGTGTTCCGCCGAGGGGATGCGTAGGATGGTTCCCGGCGTCAGTTCCAGAGGGAAGAAAATGTCGTTGTAGTCGCAGATGATCCACCAGAGATCGGCCTGTCCCAGATAGCGATGGGCCAGCAAATCGACCCGGTCCCCCTCGATCACCGTGTGAAACCGGTCGTCGTGGCGTGGCTTGCCTGCGGTCGGAAGACGCGTGCCCAGGAAATCCCCTTCTCCCGACGTGTAGAGAATGGATGCCGCGTATCTGGATCGACGTCCGATCATCCGCGCACCTCCGAATAGTCCACGGACTGGTCGATGTACTCCTCGAGCAACACGTCCACCTCCGCATGCTGAGGCAGCAGGTTGTCCCGGTCGAACATGTGGAAGAACCGGGCCTTCACCTGGCGGACGACGCAAAGCACGCCCGGATAGAGGTCTCCGAACATGAAGATCACCCGGTGCGGAGCGTTCTTGAGCATGGTTCCGGCGTGTTCGGGATAGAGCAGAGAGCGCAGCCAGTCCACCGACTCCTTCACGGACCCTTTGAAGAAGACCAGCTTGAAGCCGATCTTGCGCGGCTCGCCGGCCACGTACTGGTAGCGGGGATGGCTCATGCCCGGAATCTTGATGGCCGCATAGGCCGTGCTCTTCTCGTCGACGATGTCGTTCGGGTTGTACTGGAAATCGAGGTAGTCGCCCGTATCCACGTCCACCAAGTACGCGGTGATCTCTTTCTGGTCCCAAGCCACGGCTACAGCACCTCCAGTTCGACCACGGGCTTGCCCAGACGCCTGGCATGATCGACTTCCCGGCGCATGCCGTCGGAAAGACCGTCGCCGGTGAACACCCAGACCTCGTCGCAGATCTCCATGAACGTCAGGCCGCAGGCGATACCTGCCTCGCGTTCGGACGCCTTTTCGTCATCCAGGAAGCGTGTGTAGAGAAGGTGCGGCGCGAAGGGCGCGCAACCTCGCTCCACCGCCTTCCGGCAGAGCCGTTCGGCGGTCGCCGTGTTCCGGGGAACGTTCCCGGCGTACCGGCTGCAAATGAATACTCGTTTCATGCGTTCCTCACAGCGTCTCGTAGTTTTTGATCTTGCGCTCGCGCAGGTCCCGGTACACTGAACGGGCCACCTGCCGTCCGTCGAGCAGCGTGGTCACCGACACCTCGATGGGCCGCTCGCCGAGCTGATCCAGTTTCGCCAGCAAGGAATCGAGCGCCGGACCAAGCGTCTCTCCCGGAGGTGCGGCCGGCATCCTGGACTCCGTACCGAGTGCTCCTTTGGTTTCGCCGAGAAGACGGGCTTGGCCGCTGGGAAGAGAAGCGGCCGGTTGCTGCATCTGCGCGGTCGATATGGTGCTTTCCATATCGGAGGCGACCGGTGGAGTCTCTCCTGCCATGACCGGGGTGAGCGCCAGAGTTCCCGCCAACATTGCCGGAGCGGCGATCTTTCCGGTCAGCCCGGTCATGAAGCCGAATGCGCGGGTCATGGCCTCGGCGGGCGCGGACGCCGCCTTGGTGATGCCTCCGGCCAGGGTCTGAATCAGCGCCGCACCGCTTCGGGTCAGGTCCGCGAGCGGGCCTTCCTTGGCATCGGAGAAGGGCAGCAGATTCCGCACGAACGAAAGGGCCGACTTCGCCGCCTGATACGGCGCGCTCACGGCGGACTTGATACCCTCTCACACCGCGGTCATGAACGCCTTGCCGCTCTCGAACGCCGAGTTCGCCAACGAGGACACGCTGGACGTCAGAGATCCGAAGGCGCTCGATGCGGAGGTTTTGATTTGTTCCCATGCGGACGATGCGACCGATGCCAAACCCTCGAACGGGGCCTTGATCCACTCCCAAGCGCTCTGCGCCATGGTCTTGAGGCTGTCCCATGCCGTCGACGCCGTGCCGGTGATCCAGCTCCAGGCGGAGGCAGCGCTTCCGGCGATCCAGTCGAAGGGCGCGGAAAGCAGCGACCAGGACGACTGGAACAGCGAACCGATCCGGTTCCATCCACCTTGCAGAAGGTTGGCGATTCCATCCCATGCTGCGCCGGCGGAGGTTTGAACCCGGTCCCAGGCTGCTCCCGCGGAACCGGCGATCCACGAAAAGGGCGTGCTGACGAGCGACCAAGCCGTGCGCCCGATGTTCCCAAGGCTCCCCCAAAATCCAGTTGCGGCGCTTGCGATGCCGTTCCATGCGGTCCCGGCTGCGGACTGCATCCATTTGAAGGGCGCGGCCAACACGTCCGCAGCTCCACGACCGAGCGTTGTGAGCCCATTCCAAGCGCTCGATGCCGCAGTGCCGACAGTACGCCAGACGGCGGACGCGGCCTCCGCTCCTTTTCTGAACGGCCAGGTGACCGCCGCAAGGATACCGCTTCCCAGATTTTTCAAACCGTCCCACACCCAGCGGACCGAGTTCAGCATTCCTTGCAGCGCCAGACTCAGAACCTTGCCCGGCAGGGAGAGGACGCCGAGCATTCCCTTGGCCAGCGTCTTGAGAACGGCCGCGCCGGAAGCGGTGAGGTCCGACAGTGGGCCGGTCTCCGCGTCTGAAAAAGGCAGCAGTCTGCGGAGCCACCCGAGAGCCTTCTTGAGCATCTCGAACGGATAAGTGACCGCCGACCAGATGCCTTTGCCGACGGTTACGAGAATCGCCTTGCCCGCCTCGAAGAAAGTCGTGTCGCCGGATAAGAATCCCGGTACCGCGCCGAAGACATCGGCCAGCGTCCGGACCAGAGGCAGGTTCATGAAGGCTGCAGCCAAAGCCGATGCCGCGGAAGCGAAAAAACTTCCAACGGCGGAGAAGAGTCCCTTGATGAAATCCCAGACACCGACGATCACGTCCCGGGCCCAGCGGAACGGCGTGGCCAGGAAATCAAAGACCGCGCCGCCGATGGCCTTGAGCCCGTCGAGCACGGAGATGTCGCCGGTGAGGACCTGCCAGACTGTATGGACGACCCGGGCCGCCATGCGGAGCGCCTCGACCAAAAGCCTGACCGGCAGGAAGAACTTGTAGATGAACTTCCCCGCCTCGATGAAGGCGGTGACGATGGTCTTGCCGAGCAAGACGACCGCACGCACCACCCAAGCCACCACCGTGATGACGGCCGCCAGGTTGTAGATGACGAACTTTAGGAGATAAGCGCCAACCTTGGCGATCACACCGAGTACCGTGCCGAGGGTCTCGCCGAGACTCCGGTAGGAGGAGGCATCGGCGGAAGAGGCCGCCAAGCCGAAGATTTCAAGGACCGAGAAGATCGCTTTGTACAGCATGCCGTAAGCCTGCATGAGCGCCCGAACCGCGGGTTCGAGAATCGCTCTGATCTTCCCGAACGCATCGGAAAAGGCCTCCCACAAACCGGTCAGAAACTGGCGCACCCGGTAGTAGACGCGGAAGACCGTGACCACCAGTCCCATCAGTCCGGCCTGTTCGAGCTTCTGCGCCAGGTCGGCCGACATGGTCCCGGCTCCGCCGGAAAGCGATGTAATGAGCGCCCGGATTCCTTGGAATACGAGTTGCACTTTTTCCCACGCGCCGAGGATGGTGTCCCGGATGCCGGCGAAGTTAGTCTCCCAGGCTCGTTTGAGGAGATAGACGGCGAGCACCACACCGCCGATGATCGCGACCACCGGAAGGAAATATGCCGCGAACGTGCTTCCCACACCGGCGATTGCCGCGCCCATGGCGGCAAGCCCCGCCTTGATGGCGGGGAGCATCAGGCCGATGGTCCCGGCCGCGGCGATCACTCCTCCGACGACGACCAACACGGCACCCAGCGCCATGGACAAGGTCAGGAGGACCCTGGTCAACCCCGGCATCGAACGTGCGAGTTTCTGGAAAAACAGGACGGCCTTCGATATTCCCTGGATGATCGGGGTGACCACCGGCAGGAGTGTGCGGCCGAGGATTTCAGCGAGGTTTCCGACCTGCTGGCGCAAGAGCTGGAACTGACTCCCGATATCCATGTTCATGGCCCGCGCCATTTCCTCGGTGACGGCGGTGCCGCTCTTCATCGCTTGTTCGATGGAGCTGATGTTGCCCTCCAGGGACTCCATTCCCTGGGACATCTGGAGCAGAAACTTCACCGCCTCGTCGGAGCCGAAAGCCTTCTTGATCTGCACCTGTGCGGCGGCCTGGGAAAGGTCCGGGAACCGCGATTTGACCTCCTGGAGGATGGGGATGATCCCTTTGAGTCTCCCGCTCGAATCGATGAACGACAGCCCCAACTGCTCACCGGCTTCGGCAGCCTTCATGATGAAAGCCTTGTAGAGCGTTCCGGCTTCCGAACCGGGCATCGTGGTCTGCAGTTGACCGAGAATGGCGAGTTGTTCATGGAGAGGAATGTTGGAGGAGGCGGCCACCGCGCCGATGTTCTTGATCGCTTCCGCCATCTGCGCACCGGTGGTCTTGAAAACGGCCACGGTCTGCGCCATCGCACCTGAGAATGCCTTCGCCCACTCCATGTCGGTCATGTTTGCCATGATCGGCTTGAAGATGCCGTACCCGGTGGTGAAGGTGCCGACCATCTCCTGGATGCTGGCCTTGGTGGCCTTGGCGGTGAGCGCGGCCATGGCGGAGAAGGTTCCCACGGCTTCGTCGCTCAAGCCGGCGAGCGCCGACTTTACGTCGTAGGCCGCCCCGATGAATTCGGCCTTGCTGTATCCGGCCCAGGTGTTGGTGAAGCTCTCGGCGGCGTCTTCGAGAGCGCGCAGGTCCTTGGTGCCGAGCGACGCCATTTCGCCCAGGGCTTTCTGTGTCGCGGCGGTGGAGGCGATGAGTCCGACGGGCACGGCCATGAGCGCAAGCCCCGCGCCGATCATCATGGTGCCCTTCTGGATGCGGTCGAGGTTGCGCGTCATGCGCTCGCTGGAGGCGGCCACCGTCGCGTCCAGGGACTGCATGGACGACTGGACCCGGGCCGCGTTCTGCGAGAACGCGTCCTTCATCGAGACGATGACGCCGAGTCCGAGATCTCCGTTCATGTGCGCCTGCGCTCCATTTCTTCACGCTCAAAAGCAAGCTGCCGCTCCAGTGCCTCCACGAATTCGCGACGGACCGAGAGCGGCAGCGCCCGTGTTTCCGAGAAACTCCAGTGGAGCCCGCCGTAGGCGAGAAAAAACGCGTCCCTTATAAGCGAACTCCGGGAAACAAAAAACACGGTTCCGCCTCCAGCCGGGTACGGATGCGCGTCCCGCAGGATTGGCAGTCGGTCTCCACGGTCGTGTCGACACCCGCGTCCACTCGCAGCATTTCCTGTCGGAGGACGCTGCGGTCACGCATTGACATATCGTTCATGAGTTTCTTGGTCGGCGGCGTGCCGTCCACGTCAATGATCCGGATCAGCATGGCCGAAGAAATAGAAGGCTCCTTGAGAGCAGCCAGACGTTTTTCCTTGTGTCCGTCGAGATAGCTGAAACGGACCTTGCGCCCGGAGCCGGGGAGCGTGAAGGCGAACTCCCGTTCCTCTCCGTAAGGCGTGACCTCCAGTTCGTCCAGGTTGACCATCACGGCGTTCGACGCCCGGCAGGCGGTGTTCGGGCAGGTCAGTTCCAGCTCGACCTCGTCGCCGAGCGAGATCTGACGCAGCCGGACCAGAATGAACAGCCGGTCCCCGGAGAGGAGGTCCAGAACATCCTTCACCGTCGGTTCGTCGTTGTCCCCCAGCCGCACGATGCAGTTCCTGAGCGCCTGGTTCACGGCGTCGCCGGTGCGGATCAGACGCTGGTTGGTGAGCAGTTCCTCCTCGGCTCCGGTCATCTCCCGGAGCTCGATCTCGAGGCCGCTCGGCAATTCAAAGGTGTGCATGGTCTACCTCCTCGGATCAGGTCCAATACTGAAAGCAAATGCTGAGCTTCTCGATGGTGTTGTCCGTGTTCGCGCCCTCGAGTTCGTCGTACTCCAGGACCTTGATCCACGCGCCGTGCAGGGTCCACCGTCGCGTTTCATTGCCGGTTCGGTCGTAGCGGACGAGGTCGATGTCGCGCATGTAATCGTTGGGCAGGCCGCCGACCACGGCGTTGACGTCCACCTGTTTCTTGATCCACTCCCTGGCGGCCTCGTCGGAACCGTCCTGGAGAATCCCTTTCTCCAAAGTGATATCTTCGAACTTGACCCGTCCGGCTACCTTCTGGTCGAACATGGAACCGGCGGGAGCGAAGGCCACCTCCTCGAACTCGGTCTTGGGTTCCTGACCTTTCTTGAAGAGCGCTACGTCGAAGCCGTTCACCTCGATGGCGAATTGCCAGTTCTGATACAGACTCTTGGGCATGTTGCCGCTGCGCATGACTTACCTCCTTACCCGGTCTTGAAGATCTCTTTGAAATCGGCCCCCGTGGCGGTGAGCACGAAGTTGAGCTCGATGAATTCCGCCGTCTTGGTCGGCTTGACAAAGACGCGCGCCACGAGTTCGTTGCGGTCGATCACAGCCGGGGTGTTGGTCTCCTCGTCGCACTGGACGGCGAAGTCGTAGAGCCCGCCCTTGTCCTTGATGTCCTGCATGAAGGGGTTGATCAACCGGATCAGCGCGCGCCAAGTCTGCGGGTTGTTGGGTTCGAAAACCACGAAGCGCGAGGACTCGGCGATGGCTTCCTCGATGAACATCATCAGCCGCCGCACGTTCACTCGGTCGAGCGCCGAGGGCTGGCTTTGCAGCGTCTTCTGCCCCCAGATGTTGATGCCGCTGTCGGGGAAGGAAGCGATCACGTTGACGCCCTCGGGATAGAGGACGTCCCGCTCGCCCCGGCTGGTCTTGTAGCCCAGGGACAAGGCGTTGAAGACCCGGCCGCGGTCGATGCCCGCGGGCGCGTACCAGACATGGGTCTTCTTGTCGCTGCGGGCGTAGCACCCGGCCACGGCTCCGCTGGGCGGAACGAGTTTGCGCTTGCCGGTCACCGGGTCGTTGATCTCGATCCAGGGATAGTAGAGCGCGGCATAAGACGAGTTGAACGCCCCGTGGGAATACATCCCCTGGCCCTTGCGGAAATCCACCGCTTCCAGGGGTTCGAGGTGAATGGGCGCTTCGGCCAGAAGCATGAGGTCCTGGCGGTTTTCCGCGTAGGTGACGCCGGCGTGGATCACCTCGGCGGTCGTGACGCCCGGAACCATGATCAGGTTCAGCGCGTCGATCTCGTCGAAGGCGTAGAAGCCTGTGTGCTGGGAGGGATCGCCGGAGTAGTCGGCATCGTCGAGACCGGTAAGACCGTCGTTTCCTCCTGAAAGATCGAACACCCCGATCACCGGCCGGTCCAACGGAAGGCCGGATGCGGTTCCAAGGTCCTCGACGGTGATGAAGTCCGACCGTTCGTTGACGACAAGCTCGACATGGTTCGGAGCCGCTTCGTCCATCGAGAGGTCCTTGAAGACCTCAACGACCTCACCCTTGTGGCGGACCACCAGGTTGAACGCGACGGACGAATCGAGGGAACCGTCTTCGACCTGAACGGAGAGACGCGCGCCCAAGGTTCCTTCATCCGCCGCCCGCACCTTGAGCGTGTCCATCGCGTCCATGCCTCCGGACAAGTTTGCCGAGGCTGCGGCTTGGACGATGCCCGCATCCTGCGTTTCCGCCGTGACCAGCGCGGAGGTCTCCGGAGACCCGACGACCGCCGCGACCACTTGGTCCGCTGTGGATACCGGATCGCCCGCCCCGTCGGTCGCCAGGTTGAAGGTGATTGCTTGTCCCAAGACCCCGACGGAGAGCGGCGTATCGTTTCCCGAAACGACGAGTTCGACGGAGACGGCGTTTCCCGCGGCCCCCGGCTGAATCGCCCGCCACGCGATGCGATCCGTGCCGACGGTGCCGGTTGCAAGTGACGCCGTCGCCACGCGCCGGTCCTTGAGGACGACCTGGGCTTTCACGGCGGTCAATGTGTTCCGATCCGTGGGGTCGGTCAGATGGGCGATGCGGTTCACGAAAAGGACGGAGCCGCCGTTGTCGAAGAACGCCCTTGCGGCGTAGGCGAGGTATCCGGCCTGCAGGTAGGAGCCGAATTTGTTGATGAACTGCTCCCAGCTCGTGACCAGAACGGGCTTGTTGATAGGGCCGCGTTCGGCCACACCCACCATGCCGCAGGAGGAGGTGGATATTTGCTTGACGTAAAAGCTGAAGTCGACTTCGCGGGTATAGATGCCCGGTGAAAGATACGTGCCCATGGGTTACCTCCGTTTCCGACGTTTGCCGCCGTTTGCGCCGGTGTTTTCCGTCTCGGTCTCGACCGGCTCTTCCCGCGCCGTCTCGGGTTCGGGAACGGTCGGCGTCGCCGGCGTCAGCGACACGAAGCCCCGCTTTGCCGCGGCATCGATCTCGGGGGAAATGTCGTCCTCTCCCAGCGTTCTGCGCTCGCGGGGATTCAGATGAAGTCCCCGGCCGCTTCCCGAGAGGTGGAACGTGAGCGGTTGGAACAGAAGATTCTTGATTTCGATCACAGTGGTTCCTCATTGTTTCATGGGGTATGGAGCCGATCCTCCTCGACGCCGTCCCGGAACTCGAACCGGCGGTCTTTGATGAGCGGGCCCGTTTCGACGAGGCC
>Ga0233420_10000332_pt1 | contig 21058 bp, 17 predicted proteins | sample Watercolumn_Mata_4_FD_183009 | JGI IMG/M metagenome (GOLD analysis project Ga0233420, IMG submission 183009) | Freshwater microbial communities from Lake Matano, South Sulawesi, Indonesia - Watercolumn_Matano_2014_102_MG | ecosystem: Environmental > Aquatic > Freshwater > Lake | place...
AGAAACGGTGAACCTGTAGTTCTTTTCCCTGATGCCGCCAACAGAGCCAATCCGATCCCCGCTCTTGGCCGTCTGGAAGCCACCAATCCATGTGGAGAACAATGGTTACATGATGGAGACGTTTGTAACTTAGGATCAATCAATTTGGGAAAATTTGTAAAAGACGGTGAAATTAATTTCGACAGATTAAAATTTGTTGTAGAAACATCTGTTAGATTTCTAGACAACGTAATTGATCTTTCTGATTTCCCTGTAGAAAAGATTAATAAAACTTTCAAAAACAATCGCAGAATCGGACTTGGCATTATGGGTTTCGCAGATATGCTTTATCAATTAAGCATCGCCTACAATTCAGATAAAGGAGTTGAAACAGCTCGAAAAGTAATGAAATTTGTAAATGATACAGCTCACGAATTCTCTCATAAATTAGCAGAAGAAAAAGGAACTTTTACCAACTGGGATATCAGCATTTACGGACCAAAAGACAAAAATATTAAGATGAGAAACTCAGCCTTAACAACAGTTGCTCCAACCGGATCAATCTCTATGTTGGCTGACTGTTGCTCTGGAATAGAACCTTTCTTTGCTCTCGCCTACTATAAAGAAGTTATGAATGGCCAAAAGATGATGTATCTAAATCCATATCTTGAAGCTGCCTTAAAGAAACATAATCTAGACACCGAAGAAATCCGAGCGGAAATTCACAAAACAGGATCACTCCAACACATTGCGGAAATTCCAGCTGAAGTAAAAAAAGTCTATGTAACTTCCATGGATATCAGTGCAGAAGACCACATCAAATCACAAGCAGCTTTCCAAGAACACGTAGATAATAGCATTTCCAAAACTATCAACTTCTCAAATTCAGCGACCAGAGAAGATGTCCGCCAAGGATACTTGATGGCTTGGGAATCAGGATTAAAAGGATGCACTGTTTATAGAGATGGTAGCCGTGCAGAACAAGTTCTAAACCTCAACAAAGAGGAACCTCAAAAAGAACAAAAACCAGCCGCACAACCAATTATCAAAAAAGCAGAAACAGCCAACTTCGAAGAAATAATCCCTCCACCACTTCCTTTAGAAAAAGACCGCGGGCATGTTTCTCTCAACAAAAAAGAGATTATCGCCAACAAAAAATGCCCTGAATGCGGGGAAAATATCCAAATTGCAGAAGGATGTATGCTCTGCCTAAGCTGTGGATTCTCAGTTTGCTCCGTCTAACACTGGGCGAAAATATTGACTTTGTCTATAAATATTGTACAATCGAAGTCCTTTAAAAGACGCTATGGGACAATACTCAGAGGCAATGTCAGAAGACAATCAGGAACAATCTTCTCCCAAATCAAATGACAATCAATATTTGAGAAGCAAGCTTACTGCCGAAGAAGTGAAGATGATGGATGAAGGGAGACTTGATGTTCACGAGATAACTGCAGAATATAGAAGACACAAAGATGCTGCCAATCAAGAATTAAATCGCTTGGTAACAGCGGATAGTTCCAGTAATAATCTTATAACCCTAAAGGAATATAAAGAATTTCAACGAAAACTAGATGACACCGCCAGCCCCAAAAAAGCCAAAGAGATTCTGGAACAAATCCGCGAACTCGCTCGTCAAAAAGAAAAAGGACAAGGTAGCTTTGAAGAAGAAAATAAAAGACTCGATCCTGAAGATTCGAGACTTTTAAATTTACAGAGGCAATTCGATCAAATCTGTGACAACAATGTTCAATTCATCGGAACCAAACAAGTTTCCGGATTTAAAGAATGGTTTGCTCAAGAACGCAAAAGAAATCCCACCGTCTACCATCTAAAAGAACAGATCAAAAAATTAGAGGGGAAGGAACTAACTGACAAAAATGGATTAGCTCCTCGTCGTGAAGAATATCAAACTCTTCAAAGATTATTCAAAAAACACGGCTTAAATGAACCTACCGATTCTAAATGGATCAAAGAAGAAGGCCTAAGTGAAAGAAAACAATTCCGCCAAAACGCCGAAGCCATGGAAAAACATCTGGATCACCAAAAAGATACCGGATTTTATTCCAAAGAAATGATTACCAAAACTATGCAAGCCACCCTCAAAGCCGAAAATCCAAATGCCCAGTCTCTTCAATTAAATACAGCTCAAAACATTGCCCGAAAAGAATCTGAAGGATTCACCTATTTAGATGGACAAATGACTGTTGGCAAAAAGAATATTCGCAAAATGAGTCAGGCTTCCAAGAAAAAATACATGGATTATTACAAAAACACCGACTTCAAAGAAAGAGAAGGCTTAGTCAATAAATGGAAAGATCTCGTCGAAAACGAAGCAAAATTAGCTGAAAAATTAGCCGAAATATACGGAGACGATATCAAAGGTCTACAACTAGCCTTAGATAAATTCCAAAACCAAGACTTCATGCAAAAGCAAGAAGCCTTAAAACAACACGAATCATTAGTGAAAGAAAAAACCGACAAGGATGAAAGACACAAAATACTAATTTTAGACGGAGCCAAAAGTGCTATCGATAAAGCCAAAGGTGAAAACGTTTTAAGCGAAAAAACCGCAGCCAGATATCAAAAATTATTTGAAGATGAAAATAATTACAAAAATCCGGAAACCAAAAAACCGGGAGACCTAAAAACTCTCGAGAAAATGTATGAAATTTTGATTAGTCCTACAGCACAAGACAATTATAAAAACTTAGCCGCCTACGAAAAACGCCGCGACAAATTCACCGAAGATTTAAATAAACTTGGCGAAGTCGACATCACTCTTGAACAGAAAGATTTAGATGAATGGCAAAACAAATACGACAAAGAAGGATGGACTAAAAGAGCAGCTATCCATGAACAACTCAAACAAGAATTACTTAGACAAAAAGTCGAAGCTCAGAAGCGTGGCGCCCAAGAAAGTGAAACAGGAATCAAAGGAAAAGACAAAAAAGAATCCAAAGAATATCCAAAAACTAAAACTGCTGTAATTGAAGCCGCTACCGTCTATATGTCTGAAGATAATCCTAGAGAAGCTCTGAAAATGCTGATGCTTTATGACGAACAAAATCCGGACGACAAACAAATTCTTTTCCTTATTGAAATGGCCGCCAAGCAAATGCGCGAACATGGCAGTCAAAAGAGCACAGATACTTCTTTCGAAAAAACAGTCGAAGAACAAATCAAGAGAGAAGCAGAACAAGATGTTAACAAAAAAGCCATCGAAGAAGAACAAATTATTCACTTGAACATAGTAGGAGCAAAACAAAGTGAAGATCGACATGATCATCAAAAAGACTCTCAAACTAGAGCTGAAAAAGAATCTAAAGACCGTATTGCCGGAAACGCAGATGAAAGAAAAGTCGTAGAAGCATACTATGACCAAACCGACAGCCAACACGTTCTAAACAAAAACATGACCGGTGAAAAAATTGCTGAAGTTAAATTTAATGATGTTGCTTTAACAGACGAAAAACGACATGCCGCTAAAGTTAAACTTTATAAAAATCAAAGACGCATTACCGAAAAAGAAGGTCTATTAAGCCAATTCAAAGATAAAGAAGGGCGCATTTTAAATGCAGAAGAAGCTAATCGCCGCCAACAACAAGACTTGGACGCTCTAACTGAAAAATTATCAACTCAAGCCTTTGAGAAAGTCGCAGCAAAAGAAGCCGTAAAAGGACCGGCTGGAAATGTTTTCGACATGCAAAGAAAAATTGCCGCAAAACGCAAAGCTCGTGGACTTATAGACAAAAAAATCAACGAAAGAATCCGTGAAGCTGCTTAAAATTCAATATTCACAAAAGGTATTTTTGCAAATAGTTCAATGATCACAACTATTAATTTCATCAATAAATAAGCCAAAAATCCGATTATCATTCCAAGATTATTCGACCCAAAACTTAAAATAATCGCCATAAATCCCGTCAGCATCACCAATGGAATTAAAGGCAAAATCAAAACATTCGCAAATACTCCGAGAATGCTCATTTGTTTAAAGTTAAAAATCATTATCGGCAAAACAGCTATTTGCGCAGATAAACTTCCCCCAATAGTTTCCCTAATCCCAAAAGATTCTGTAAACATTTTGAGACGCTCCTTTAACCAAGGATAAATATAAATCAATCCTCCTGTAGCTAAAGCCGATAATTGGAAACCGGCATCATAGAAAAAAATTAATGGATTCCATAAACTTACCACAAAAACAGTAATCAAAAGTCCCCTAGCAACATCGTATTTTCGCTCATATTTAAGCGCAAACAACCCCAAAATCCCCATAATCGCAGCCCTTACTGCTGAAGCACTCATCCCTACAAAAATCACAAAAATAACTACAAAAACACTCGAAACAATTACTCTAACATTCTTCTTCAGAAACCAAAAAATTCCACTAATCATTACAATAACTAAAGTAATATTATAGCCGGAAATAGCCATGATATGACTCAACCCCACTTTCTTAAAATCATTAGTGAGATGCTGTGGCAATCCCCTTCTACTCCCCATCAAAAGCCCCGCCATAAAACTTTTATACGGTTCCACAAAAATCCCATTTAACTTTTTTTCAACAACATTCTTTAACAAATAAACATACTTAAAGAAAAAATTTCCGCTTTTCCCCTGAAGCAATTTCATCGAATCCACGTACATAATTTTATAAATCCCATACCTCTTTAAATAATTAACATAATCAAAATCGCCCTTATTTTCCGGATTAAGTAATCTTCCCGTAATTTCTAAACAATTACCATATTCATACAAGGGATATCTTGGTCCATACACCAAAACCTTCCCCAACACTTTTTCAAACTCAAAAACATACCTTATACCATCATTTCTCACATCAACTTCTTCTCCAATACATCCGCGAAATTTTCCAATCCCCTCTTCTCCATAATCATTCGAAATCATCCCATATCTAAAAATTAGACATAAAATCCAAATTCCCACAAACAAAACTTTTGAGCCCGATTTTCGTAAAAAAACGTTTTTCAGCATACAAAAGACCTTATCACTCACTTCTAAAATTTTCTTAAAATTTTTCCAAATTGCTATTAACTCAAAAAATCGCTAATATCCAACACGCAAAATCAATTTTAAATATGAAAAAAATCATATCAAAAATCATCGTCCTAGCTTTGTTTGTCACAGTCATTCCTATTCATCATGTCCTAGCTGCAACAGACCAAATCGCAACAACTTATTTTGCGAATGTTGAACTGGCCGAAGCAATTCCAAAAACCTTCTATCAAAATGAAGTCTACATTCTTAAAGGCAAGACCACTTCTGATGAATACGGTACGATTAGCGCAGTATTACAAAAAAACGGATCGGCAGAAACTTCTACTTTTTCAGCCCCGGTAATCAACAAAACCTTTAGCATCCCGGTCTTTTTCCCACAAACAGGAAGTTATTATTTAGGAATTGTTCCCGGCGAAGAAGGTGACAGTAAAGCTACCACCATTAAAGTATCGGCAAACCTTCCTACAGCCGAAAAAAACACCACGGCACCAAAAATAAATTCGCTAAATATAAATTACAAAAACGACCAAACAGTTATTGAGATAAGCACAACTTTTCCTTCTATTAAACAGATTACATTCGTTCAAAAAGATCAAAAAGTAACTTATTTATCGCGCCAAAACACCAGTTCAATTCCCATAAATTATTCTGATTTCAAAAATTTTCTCCCGGGACAAATTTCTTTCTATGCTGACGTAGCAAGATTATCAAGCGCAACAGACTTACTAAACATCACCTCTGATTATACAAATAGCGGAATCAAATTTTTTACTGGAGTAGAGCACACTTTTTCAGAGACTTCCACTAAAGACATCACTGCCACTCCCCCAGATAAAATAGATACAATTGGCATAATTTCCTTTTCTGGGAAAGTAAACACCGACACCGATCTTCGCGCTGACGTTATAAAACCAAACGGATTTGTAGATTCATTTGATCTCAAAACCAGTAGCAAAAAAGGCACCTATGGTTCTAAATCCATAATAAAATCCGGCGGGAACTACACCTTTTCATACACTCCCAAGACAAAAGGCCGCTATATCCTAGAAATCAGCAATAAAGAAGGTCTTCCTATCTTGAATCACCCCACTTATGTCGGCACAAACATCCCAATAATTCCAGACTTTTTTGATCTCAATATAAGAAAAATCGCAAGTGGAAACACTGTCGCTTTGGACACTTTGCGCAAAGAGTTATTAGCAGAAATCAATAAATCTCGACTAGCGCACAGTTTAACAAAAGTAGAGACAACTAAAGAGTTAAATGATTTAGCTCAAGGTCATGCCGCTGATATGTCCAAAAACAATTATTTCTCTCATTACAATCTCAAAAATCAATCACCGGAAGACCGAAGAATCGCTGCAAAAATTCAAACACCTGTTTCAGAAAACATCGCCAAAGATATCTCAATAAAATTTGCCCATTACGGATTAATGCGTAGCGCAAGCCACAGAAGCAATATTCTGGAAAAAGATTGGACCAAAGTTGGCCTCGGAATTTCCAAAAAAAATGGCTACTTTTATGTAAGCGAAGAATTTTCTACTGCTCCTCTCACTTTAGAAAATTTAGCAACCAACAAAACTGATTTATTTACAAAAATAAATACAAATCGCAAAGCTGATAGAGTAACCGAATTAACTTACAGCCCTTCTCTCGAACTGGCTGCCAAACAACTAAATACCAACTCACTAACTTCAAATTCGGTTTTAAGTAATACCTCTCTTTCAACCGCTTTGGATAATTTCAATATAGAAGGAAACACTCTTGCAATCGGAAGAACTTACAATGCTTGGAACCCAATCGTCGATTCGTTAATCAACTCTGAACCTAGAATTTTCGAATCAAACTGGGAAACAATTGGAATAGACATTCAAATAGATTCTTTTGGCAACATTGTAATGATGATGCTTATAAATGAATCTTGAAATTAAATTAAAAAACTCTAAAATTCACTAAAACATTCCTTATTTTTAAAATGAACTTTCAATCAAATAAAATTAAACACAGTTCTTTTTCTCCGGAAAATCCAGGACCACGCAGAAAAATTTCAGTCAAAGGTTTAAGCATCAGTATCTCATTGCTGGTCTCTTTAGCCATTATCATTTTCCTATCAATTGGAATTGTAAAAGCATTCAAAAATATTGATTTTTCCGCTTTTCTTTCTTTAGCAGGCTCTGAATTGAAAGTGGATGGATATGGCCATACAAATTTCTTGATCTTGGGAATAGGAGGAGGAACTCATGAAGGTGCAGATTTAACAGACACCATTATTGTCGCGAGTTTAGACAATGAAACAAAAGCATTAACAATGCTTTCCATCCCTCGCGATCTTTATGTAAAAGACGAATTACTTTGGGATTCAAGAGTAAACGAAGTTTATTACAGAGCAAAAGAACATTTTGGAAGTTCCACTAAGGGAGTGGAATACATGAGAAAGAAAATGGAAGAACTGGTAGGCATGCCTATTCATTACTGGGTTAAAGTAGATTTCAAGGGATTCAAAGAATTGGTAGATGCCATTGGAGGAATTGATGTTTTGGTAACTGAAGATATTAACGATCAACTATATCCAAAAGACGGGACTTTTGAATATGAACCTTTTGTAATTACCAAAGGACAACATCACCTAGACGGAGCAACTGCGCTTAAATACGCCCGCAGCCGCAAAACAACTTCCGACTTCGACAGAGCTCGCCGCCAACAACAGATCATCTATGCAGTAAAACACAAAGCTCTTTCCGCCAATATCTTAATCAGCAAAGATAAAATCGAAGATATTTTAGATGTGTTAAAAGAAAATATCGAAACCAACATTACAGTAAAAGAAATTTTGACTCTTGGAAGCATGGCTAAAGATCTTACCGAAGACAAAATCCTTCATCGCCTTATTCATGACGATCCAGGACTATGTGGCGGACTTTTATATGCTCCGGACAGAGCCTCCTACAACAACATGTTCGTATTAATCCCCGCATGAGGACCTCAATTCATTCACAAATATGCTGATTTAAATTTCAGTTACCCTTTAATCGCCAAAGAAAACATCACTATAGAACTACTAAATGGGACTCCTCGTGAAGGCACTGCAGCTGAAACAAAACAAATCCTCAGACGTTTCTGTTTTGATATTGTAAAATTTGGAAATGCTGCCAATAAAGATATTCTTTACACCACTTACTACTATCGCCAAAAGACAGATCTAAATGGCAATAAAATTGAATCTAGACCAAAAGCCTTAGACTTCTTACAAAAAATTATGCCAGGAAAAGAAAGTACCACTTTACCTTTAGAATATGCTAGTTCTCCTGCTGATTTAATTATTGAAATTGGAGCAGATTACACCAACTCAAAAGACTATTTAGAAGATGCTTTCTGGAATCTACCACTTCCTTCTACCAACACAACAACTACAGAAACACCCACAACAGACGAAAATCCAGTCACCACCACCACCACCGCGCCTACTTCAGAAACAACCACCACAACAACTCCACAAAATTAGAATTTCACTATGCGTATTAATAAATTTATCGCAGCATATTCCTCATTTTCTAGACGAAAAGCCGATGAACTAATCCAACAAGGCTGGGTATCAGTAAACAACAAACAAGTTCAAACTTTAGGAATAGACATCGATCCGGAAAAAGATATCGTAAAAATCGACAATAAGATTATTTCTCCACAACCGGTCTCAAAAAAAATCTATTTAGCCTTATACAAACCAGCCGGCTACTTAACCACCAGAAGCGATGAATTTGACCGCAAAACCGTGATGGATCTTTTACCAAAAATTCCCAACTTAAAACCGGTAGGACGCCTGGATTACGCCACTGAAGGCTTAATTTTGATAAGTAATGATGGCGAATTCATTAATCGCAATACCCATCCACGCTACGAATGCGAAAAAGAATATCAAGCAATCATCAACGGCCCATTAACCGCATCAGGAAAACAAAAAATGGAGAGAGGGATTATAATAGAAGGCAAAAAAACCGCTCCATCCAAAATTATTATCGAAAAAATCTCAGAAAACGAAACAGTTCTTAGAATAACAATTCACGAAGGACGCAATAGACAAATTAGAAAAATGTTTGATTCTTTAAACCATACTGTGAAATACTTAAAAAGAATTCGCATTGGGAATATTGTTTTAGGAAACCTTAAAAAAGGGACCTGTCGTCCTCTAACCAAACACGAAATCGATGCTAACTAATTTACTTAGCTTATATATCACTTCAGTAATTGGAGATAACACTACCTCAGCTTTCAATCTGAGAAAAGACCCCTCGCCCTCTATAGTTAAAACAGCTAGTGCTAATTTAAGCGATATTGAAGAAAGCAAATTTATTCCTCTAAAAAATCCTGAATTTTTGGCTCCAATAATTAACTCTACTTCCAGTCTTGCAATGGACTTAAAAACAGGAGTTATTTTGTTTGAAGATAATTCTCACGACAGATTGCAAATTGCCAGCCTAACAAAACTAATGACAGCCACCATCATAATAGAAGAAAACAATGTCGATGAAATTGTGACGGTCAGTAAAACCGCCACTCAAGAAACCGGATCAACCATGTATTTAGTTCCCGAAGAAACAATCACCGTTCAAAATTTATTATATGGGTTAATAGTTCATTCTTCGAATGATGCCGCTTTAGCTCTCGCTGAACACAACGCCGGAACAGTAGATTCATTTGTAGAGAAAATGAACAAAAAAGCCTTAGCCCTTGGACTTTTAAATACTCATTTTTCAAATCCTATCGGACTGGATAATAAAAACAATTATTCTTCAGCTTACGATTTGGCAAAACTAAGCCAATATGTTTATCAAAAGAAATTAATTAAAGAAATCGCTGCCACCTCAAAAATTAAAGTGACTTCTTCCGATGACAAATACACTCACAACCTAGAATCAACTAATGAACTCTTAGGCACAGACTTTATAAAGTTCAAAGGCCTTAAAACAGGAACAACTGACCAAGCAGGACTCTGCATCATTAGTGTAGCTGAAAACGAAAATGGTAACGAAATTCTGACAGTATTACTTCATAGTCCTGATCGATTTCGTGAAACTAAAATCTTGGCAGATTGGGTATTTCGAGCGTACAATTGGCAAAGATAAAAAATAAAACGCTTCTTACATATGCATTCAGCTCTCAATATTAGCCAAACCATTTCTAATCTTGCTTTGATTTTCGGATCAACTCTTTTAGCGTTTTTAATCGCTTTCCTTGCCGCTCCAACTTTCACCAAACTTTTAATAAAATTAAAAATTGGTAAACAAATCCGTGCCAATGCCCTATCAGGAGAAAACTCAACTCTTTTCACCGCTCTCCACCAGAAAAAAAGCGGCACCCCAACCATGGGAGGCCTTTTAATTTGGGGAACTGTTTTACTTGTAGCCTTTTTCTCAAGAATAATTTCATTAATGGGCTATTTTGATCGTTCACTTTTAAACAGAAAAGAAACTTGGATCCCTCTCTTCACCCTAGGAACATGTGGCATGTTAGGAGCAATTGATGATTATTTAAACGTGCAAGGAGTCGGCCATACCAAAGGACTAAGTGCCAAATTAAAGTTATTTTGGCTAACAATCCTCTCTGGAATAGGAGCCTATTGGTTTCATTATAAATTAGGATTTGACTCTATCAGCATCCCTCTTCCCGGATTTGAAGCAATTCAAGTAGGACTCTGGTACATCCCTATTTTTATATTCATTATTTTAGCAACCGCTAATGCCGTAAATTTCACTGATGGGCTAGATGGTCTCGCAAGTGGCCCATTAATCTTTGCTTTTGGATCATTTGGAATAATTGCCTACTCTAGAAATCTTCTAATCCTATCAGCTCTTTGCGGAGTAATAACTGGCGCATTATTAGCCTTTCTATGGTTCAATGTCCCCCCGGCGAAATTCTACATGGGAGATACTGGATCTCTTGCCCTAGGAGCCACTCTAGGTGTCATAGCCATGCTTACAGATCAAATGTTAATCCTTCCCATCATCGGAATCGTTTTTGTAATTGAAGCTTTATCCGTAATCATCCAACTCTTCTCAAAGAAATTCTTTCATCGCAAAGTTTTCCATATCGCTCCAATCCATCATCATTTTGAACACAAAGGATACGCTGAATTCACCATTGTAATGCGTTTTTGGATTATAAGCGCAATCTTCGCCTGGTTTGGAACAATCCTCGGCCTAATCAATATCGCCTACTAAAAACTCTAGCGAATAAACCCGGAAGGTAAGATCTTTTCACCTTTTACGTAAATATCGTAATCTATTTTTTTAATATCTTCATCCAAAATTTCCTCTTCTATTACAACAGGTGTAGCCACTTCTGTCATAGAAGCAGTCGGAACAGATGTCAAAACCGTCGTAGTTAATTCCGGATTAACTACAGTTTCAACTGGAGTAACAATATCAACCACAACAGGAGCAACGCTAACGGCCGTCAAATATTGCTGAACTTCATCAACTTTTGGAGTAAGAGTAGAAACTGATTCAGGAGTTGACTGTTCAATTGTATCAATCATTTCAACAACATTTCCTAATTCTTCTTTAGAATTATCAACAACCTCTTTCGCTACCTCTGTTTGGCCTAAAACCGCAGCATCTTCAGCTACGGCTAATTTTTCTGAGACTTGATCTAATTTCTTTTCTACCAACTCTGTACTATCAGAGATCCCGGCTAAAGCTACTTCATCTACAACCTCCTTTACTTGATAAAGAGGCGAATCTGGCATAATCACACTCAATTCTTTTTGATGAGTCAAAACTTTATTATCTAAAATTTGCTTCAATTCTTCTGAATATTTTTGATCTGAATAACCAACTTCTTTTACAGTCTGATTAAACTCTTTTGCTTCATCCGCAAAAGCGATTAAAGCCATTTCTGCTTCAACTTTTTCAGATTCACTCAAGTTTGGACGAGACAATTTTATTTCAGCAGCAATTAAGTTTTTTTCAGCAATATCCAATTCTTTCTTTTGTTTATCTACATCATTAAAAGTCAAAAAGACGGCAACATCTTCACGGAAAGACGTCCCGATAGGCGCATCCTTTCCCATACTTTTAATTTTGGCATCAAGTAATCGATCTTCAACAGCAGCCAAATAAACTTTATCACTTTCCAAATTATCCTTTACCCAATCAAGATTTTTTTCAGATTCAACTAACGCTACAATTTCAACCTCTCCATTAATTACAGCTTTTTGCCCTCTCAAAACTTTTTCCACTTCCCCACCACGGTCAATATCAACAGATCTATTGAAAACTTCCACCTCCAATTTATCGTCCGCTAATTTAGCATTAAAAGTAGCTTTCTTAGCTTTCGTTTGGACATCTTTAGCTCTTAAAACAAAGGCGGACTCACCGCCAACTGCATTCATCACCCTAGACCAAACCGTACCGCTTTCAAGGGCAACCTCCACATAAGTTTGGACGCTCCCCTCTGCCCTAAATAATTTATTAATAATAACTTCTGTATTTGAAGAAAGTCTCGTAATGCTATCATCAAAATATTTCACCACCGCCATTCCATCATCACCTGTAACAACTTCATCTCCCTCAAACAAATCCATCCCTGCAACAACCTCTATAGACTTCCCGTCTCTAACTACATCAACCTCACCCTGGGAAAACTCCAACATAGTAAATGTTTTTGCCATCACCACAGAAGTATCAACACTCACGAAAGAAAACATTCCCATAAATAAAGAAGCCAAAACGGCTCCACTAATCAATTTCTTATGAAACACCAATAAATTCCTCAAGAAGAAACTCCTTTGAGGAGTATTTTCAATCGCAGCAAACACTCTCTCCTTCATCTCAGCACGTCGCGAAAAATCAAGATTTAAAAGTCCTGCCAATTTCTTAATATACACAATGACTTTGGAGAATTGAGTCTCTGTCTCGTATTCGTTAGCCACCGCAACTTGTTTCAAAATATTATTTCTCAAAACATTTCTTTTTTGACTAATCAAAAAAGGCTTCTCAATTCCCATAATTTTTTGAGCCAATTTATCTAAATCTAATTGTGATTGTTCTTCCTCGGTCATACATCTGTTTAAACGATAGTTTTCGCTTTCTGTTACATTAAAAATCATAATGAGCACCTATTTCCATAAGTTCTTTTTTCAACATTGCCAAAGCTCTAAATTGCAAAACTCTCAAACTCCCTTCATTTTTGTCCAAAATATCAGCCACCTCTTTATTTGATAACTCATTCACAAATTTATAGATAATCACATCTTTATATGGCGATTTAAGCTTGCTCAAAGCCATTTTTAAGAACTTCTGATCTATCACGTTCTCAGTGGTTTTAATTGGATTATGCTCTCTATTTTCATCTGCCATATTTAAATCAAGTTCATCAAACTCTTTATCTTTAGAAGCTCTGTAATGATCCACAACTAAATTATGAGCAATTCTAAAAACCCAAGCTGAAAATGATTTTCCCTCCTCCAGGCGATATTTTTTTATATTTTCCCAAACTTTCAAAAATACATTTTCCACAATATCTTCCGCGTCCTCATCCTTCACTCGATAAAAAACATAGCGATAAACCTGGTCAATCAAGGAATCATATACTTTTGCAAAAGCATCTTGATCACCTTCTTGAACCTTTTTTACCAAAGCTTCAATTTCGCTATTTTTAGATTTATTACCTTCGCCCATAGAAAACGCCCTTAAGGCGCAGGCACAATATCGTATACAAACCTTCAAAAGTCAAAAAAAATCTATTGCAAAGATGTACAACAGCGCGCAACTTCCGCCTTGCTGCCAATATAAATCGGCGTTCGTTGATCTAACTTTTCAACAACTTTTTCCAAAATATCCATTTTTCCATCACTCGCTGCACCACCTGCCTGAGTCACTAAAAGCGACATTGGCGCACACTCAAAAAGCAACCTAAGTTTCCCGTTTGGAGCCTCACTATATCCAGGATAAGCGAATATTCCCTTTCCCTTAAGTAAAATCTGATTAATATCCGGGACCATTCCTCCTGAATATCTCAAAGTATATTGTTCTTTACACCAGTAATTCACCAAATCTAAATAGTCCTTACGTTCAATCGCTGCGCGCAAATTACCAGGAGCAAACATTTTCCCCTCTTCAATTTTAACATTGTCATTGCTCATCTCAAATTCGCCATCAGCATTCATTACAAATTCTTTTACTCCTTGCTTCACTGTTAACACAATCGTCGTTCTGGGACCATATACTGCGATCATAGCACCAGTTTGTTGACTCCCCTTAACCCCAATAAAAGTCTTTGTCTCATAAACCCCAAAAATTGTTCCCACAGCCAAATTTACATCCACCAAAGAAGACCCATCCAATGGATCATAACAAATAGCATAATCAGCATATTCTCCAGCGCTAAGCTTTATTTCATCAGGCAATTCTTCCGAAGCAATCAACCCAATATATTCATTTTTCCTGCACTCTTCCTGAACAATTTTATCCGAAATAACATCAAGAGCGAGCTGCTCTTCCCCATAAATATTAAACGTTCCCGCCTTCCCGGTACTAGAAGTTTTAATCACATGAGAAATCCTTTTTACTGCAACAACAAGCGTCTCCGCAATCGAAAAACCTCTATCATCAACCCCGCAAGATTTTAGATATTCCTTGATTGTCATATGAGTAAGCGTTAAAAAATCTCTATTTATTAAACCATCTGATCAAATCCACAATTCTCGCCACATATCCCCACTCGTTGTCATACCAAGAAATCACTTTTAAATAATCCCCATTCAAAACTTTCGTGCTAAGCAGATCAACAATGCTACTTCTCTCGTCTCCCCTGAAATCCACCGACACCACTTCTTCATCAGTCGTTCCCAGAATACCTTTCATCGGACCATTTTCATATTTTTTAAACATTTCATTAATTTCAGCCACCGTCACTTTTCGGCTCATCTTAGCCGCTAAATCAATACAAGAAACGGTTGGAATCGGCACTCTAAAAGCAATTCCATCCACTTTTCCTTCAAGTTCCGGAATCACTCTGGCAATCGCCTTCATCGCTCCTGTTGTTGTCGGAATTATCGACTCAGTTGTAGCGCGAGATCTCCGAAAATCTTCCGGATTTGAATTATCCAACAAATTTTGAGTATAAGTAAAAGCGTGAATAGTCGAAACCATCGCACTCTCAATTCCAAATTCTTTTTGCAAAATTTCCATCACCGGAGCAAGACAATTAGTCGTACAAGAAGCATTAGAAACTATCTTATATTCTCTCGGATTATAATCATTTTCATTTACTCCCATCACAATATTTGGAATCGTTAATTCCTTGCAAGGCGCTGTAATAAGCACTTTTTTAGCTCCTGTATCAAGATGCGGTTGCACTTCATCTGTAGTCGTAAATTTACCGGTAGATTCAATCACAATATCAACATCATGCTGTCCCCAAAGATTATCTTTAGGTGTTTGCATCTGATAAACATAAACTTTTTTTCCATTAACAATCATATCTTTTCCATCAATTTTTATTTCAGCATCACAAATCCCATACAAAGAATCGTATTTCAACAAATAAGCATGCGAAGCTACTTCCGCACGACTATTAATCGCTACAACCTCGATGTCTGGCATTTTTAATAACTGACGATGCAGATCGCGACCGATTCTGCCATAACCATTGATACCAATCTTAATGGACATTTTAGAAAAAGTTAAAAAATGTTAATCCCCCGGTTTATAGGTACAGATCAGCTTTTCCACTACTCAAGAATCCTTTTTGCATCATCATAGAGAGATGCTCTGTAATTTTCTTTTCTGCTTCTGAGAAATCAATTTTATCCCATTCAGCCTCAAACTGATCCAGCACTTTACGAAGAGGCTTTCCTTGTTCATCACCAGTTTTTTGCATCCTTTCAATTAATTCTTTTGGGAAATATTCAAACCAAATATCAGAAAGAGAAGTAGCGTAGTTAAATTTTCTAGCTCCACTTTCTACACAGTTATTGAAATTTTCAGGAAGAAGTCCGCTGCCTCCATGCATTACTCCAAAAACTCTCATCGGACGAACCGCATCACAAATCTCCTTAATCCTGTCATATCCAATTATCGGAGCCTTCAAATATTGACCATGCCCATTTCCCACGAAAAAGGCCAAAGCATCAGGTTGCACCATTTCGCAAAGCTTCACGCAATCTGCAACTTTTGAATAATACTCTGTAATTTTACTTTCAACTTCAGGATCAGCAAGCGCCCCAGCCGTTCCAATTTCCCCATCCTCCACTTCCAGAGAAATTCCAAGTGGATGAATTTTATCCACAACTTCTTTACATTTTTTAGCATTTTCTTCTACTGGCAATTTTGAAAGATCTACTTCTACAGAAGAAAACCCTGCCTCAATCGCCCTTTGCACACATCCATCAACATCTTTTTGAATATGATCATGATGAATACAAACCGGAACAGTATATCCATACTTAGCAATCATTTTTTCAATTGCTGCGTAGGCCAACTCTGCAAGTCTCGCCGGAGCCATATTACAATAACTTACTTCGCTCTCCGCAATTTCCAAAATCACCGGAGACTTTTGTTGCCAAGCAGCCTCAAGCACCCCATTCAAAACAAATCTACTCCTGATATTACAAGCCACTACCCCAAATTTTTCCCTGTCTGCAACGGAAAGTAGAGTCTTTAAATTTGATAAAGTATACCCTCCTGACATAACACGAACATAAGGATTGTTGTCCTTTGAAAAATCTGCAATAGCCATAATCTTAATGGTTAAGAATAAATTCGCCTGGATTCCCCTAGCTTCCAAGCGAAAAATCTGGTCAAAAGTACATTACCGAATATGACAACATTGTCAATAATTCCAAATTGACCAAAAACCTTATCTCTTGGCTATAGCTGTATCACCATTTAGATAAACTATCGATCTTGGTTTTATCATCGACTTAACTTTTGGAGACTGTTGAATGCTATTTAAAGATCTAACCATTGAAATTTCCATATCCTTCACCTCGCTCACCTTCACCAAATCCTGATGTTCTGCCTCAAGTTTACTTAAAGCATACCCCTTAGTAACCTGCCTAGTAGAAAACATTAATGTTGAAACCGTAATCAACGCCACAAAAAACACCAATGAGATCATCAAGAAAAAAGGACCAACTTCCACATGCGGCAACAAGCTTTTAAAAACATTTCTTCGATATGTAGTTCCTCTAGTGAGGACTAGCTGTGACATAGGTTTAGGAATGAGATATATACTTAGATTTCTCGTAACTTTCGATAAATTCTTAATTTTGCACTTCGACTTCTAGGATTTGACTCAATCTCTTTGTTAGCAGGAATTACTGGTTTTTTACTTAAACTTTCAAATATTGGTTCTCCATGAGTTCGATATAAACTCTCATGAAGATCTTTTACCTCCGGATTTTCTAATTCTTTAAAGAAATGTTTCACGATCCTATCCTCCAATGAATGGTAAGACATAACCGCTATTCTCCCCCCGATCTTCAACATTTCAACCGCCTGTTGTAGCGCCTCCTTCAAAGAATTTAGTTCGTCATTAACTTCTATTCTTAATGCCTGAAAAACTCTCGTTGCCGGATGAACTTTTTTATAAGCTTTCCCTTTAAACGGCATTATCTGATACATAAATTCGGCCAATTCCGTAGTAGTTTTAAACGGAACAACCTTTCTCTTCTCACAAATCTTGCGAGCAATCATGCGACTTAATCTTTCCTCTCCATATTCGTAGATAACCTTAGCCAGCTCAACTTCAGAATAAGTATTAATTACCACTTCAGCAGTCAATTTTTGGCGAGGATCAAATCTCATGTCTAGAGGACCATCTTTCATAAAAGAAAAACCTCTATCCCCTTCATCTACATGAGGAGAAGAAAGCCCGAGATCAAACAAAATCGCATCAATCTGCTCTATCTCAACTCCAGTAATCCTGTTTTTCAAATAACGAAAATTGTCGTGAATATAGATAATGTTCTTTTCAAAATCCTTAAGTCTTTTCTTCGCCTCTTTTAGATTCCTTTCATCTTGTTCAAAGGCAATTAATCTACCTTTTTTCCCTACGGATTTGACCATTTCCAGAGCATGTCCACCAAGTCCCAGAGTCGCATCTACCACTATTTCCCCCTCTCGCAATCCTAAATACTCTCCAACCTCTTTTTTTAAGACCGATAGGTGCTCCATTTTTGGCTTTAACTAAAGAAAATTCTAGAATGAGTCCCGTCTACATTGTTCAAATCTTGTGTACAGAGTGTGTATAACTTTTTTACACCAACTTCACCCCTTAATTTAGAGCTATTTACGACCTTGGTCAAGATTTCCTTCATCTGTAGTATAAAAAAACTAGACGACAATCGCAAAGATCGCTCGAACAAGTCTACAGCAAGCCCTTAAAGTCAATTTAAAAATCGAGTTGAACAAAAATAGAGTTATTGCACAATATTTGTGAACGACAACTTTAGATTCTATTTTCACTTTACCTTCAAAAGTCAAAGATGTTTAATACGCTCGAACAATAAAACAAAATCAATGTCTCCAGAACTTGCAACCTTATTTACATCAATGATTCCTTTCGTAGACATGAAATTTGGAATTCCTTTTGGAATTAGTCTTGGCCTATCTGCAACAACCGCAACTCTCTTCGGAGTAGCCGGCAGTCTAATTCCTGCAATAATTATGCTTAAAATCCTTGGTCCAGTTTCTGATTTTTTACGCAAACATTCCAAAAAACTCGACAATTTCTTTACAAAATTATTCGCCAAAACACGTGCAGAACATTCTAAGAACTTTGAACGATACGAAGCCCTTTTTATAATCCTTTTTATTGTTATCCCTTTGCCGGGGAGCGGACCGGGAGCGGCAGCTTTAATTGCTTTCGTTTTTGGAGTCGAATACTGGAAAGCTATCGGCCTCCTTGCTTTAGGAGCAATCGGATCCGGCCTTCTTGTTACTACAGGAGTAACCTCTGTAATTCATTTATTTAAGTTCCTTCAATAAAAGATCTCCCTGTCTAATAACCAAAACTTGATCTCCATCAACTTTCACAATTGTAGAAGGTTTATTTTCCGGAATTTTTCCCCCATCAATCACCAAATCGAGTTCCCCAGAAAATTCTCCAAAAGCACTTTCCAAATTCTCAGCACTATATAACTGCGGCAATCCGGCTCGATTTGCGCTAGTTGTAGTCACAGGTTTCCCAAATCCTTTAATCATTTCCAAACAAAATTTATCACTGGAAACTCTAAAAGACACAAAATCATCACCGATATTAAAAAACTCCGGCAAATTTTTCCTCGGAACAATAATAGCTAACGGTCCCGGCCAATATTCTTTAGCCAACTGCAAAGCTTTCTCTGAAAATTCACCATACTTCTCCGCCATTTCCAAAGAATCCACCAAAATACTCAAAGGCTTATTCCTCTCCATGCCTTTGACTTTATATAATTTCTCAAGAGCTTGTTCATTAAAAACATCCACCGCCATACCATAACAAGTTTCAGTAGGATGCATTACTATCCCAGAATTTTTTAGAACTTCCACAGCACTCCCAACTGCTCCATCATCTAATTCAATTTTTTTCATACAAAATTATTTACAACATGCTAAAATTAAACAAAATCTAACCTAAAAACAATGGCAAAAGACTTAGAGAAAAAAGATGATAAGTCTATTAAGGACAAAATCAAGGAAGGATCTTTATCAAAAGAAGAGCTTAAAAAAATTGAAAAAGGCGTAAAAAGAGCTGAACTTTTAGCGACAACCCTTGATACCGCCATGGTTGATCCGATTCTTGGAATTTTCATGGGAGAAGGAGATGCCGCCACCGCAGTAGCCGGTTTATATATTGTTTATCAAGCCCAAAAAGCCGGAATGTCATATTGGGAACTAACCAAAATGCTGGGACGCCAAACCATCGACTTCGCGGCAGGAACAATCCCAATTTTAGGAGATATCTTCGACTTTGTTTACAAAAGCAACAAAGCTAATGCCGAAGCTCTACGCCATCACTTCGAGCAAATCGAAAAACAAGGATTAGAAAAAAAATTAGCTAGGCTTGAAAAATTAGAAAAGAAAAAAATCAAAACCGAAAAATCCGGAGTAAAAACTCGCGATAGATTCGGTAGAAAAATGGTCGAAGACCAGGTAGACGAAGAACTAGAATCATAACATTCTTTTACCAAGTCAATTCAAAGCAGTATTGAAAGGTAAAGTTTTGGTATATATACTACGACAAACTTTATAACCACTACCAATATGAAACTGAAAGTAGCCATTAACGGATTCGGAAGAATCGGCCGCGAAATTTTTCGCGTAAATTTAGATAAAAACTATTTCGAAATCGTAGCAATCAATGATCTTACAGACGCCAAAACTCTCGCTCACCTATTAAAATATGACTCAAATTATGGCGTTCTTTCAAATGAAGTTTCCGCTAAAGAAAGTGAAATTTTAGTCGATGGGAAATCAGTAAAAATTCTTTGCGAAAGAGATCCTGAAAACCTTCCTTGGAAAGATTTAGGAGTTGATTTGGTAATCGAAGCCACCGGCTTTTTCTGCTCAAAAGAAGGCGCAAATAAACATCTCCTTGCAGGCGCAAAAAAAGTCGTAATAACCGCTCCGGCAAAAGATGAAGTGGATTTTACAGTTGTCCTCGGAGTAAACGATAAGGATTACAATCCGACCAAACACAACATCATTTCCAATGCTTCTTGCACTACTAATTGTCTCGCTCCTTTCGCTAAAGTTCTCAATGATAATTTCGGAATTGAAAAAGGACTGATGACTACAATTCACGCCTATACTAACGATCAAAATATTCTAGATCTTCCACATAAAGATTTACGCCGAGCTCGCGCTGCCGCTTTATCTATGATCCCTACCTCTACCGGAGCCGCCAAAGCGATTGGACTGGTTCTTCCTGAATTAAATGGAAAATTAAATGGCCTGGCAATCAGAGTTCCAACTCCAACAGTTTCTATCGTAGACCTGGTCTGCACTCTCAAAAATCCAACTACAGCCGCCGATATTAACGCCAAGTTAAAAGAAGCTGCGGAAGGAAGCATGAA
>Ga0233420_10000334_pt1 | contig 20942 bp, 22 predicted proteins | sample Watercolumn_Mata_4_FD_183009 | JGI IMG/M metagenome (GOLD analysis project Ga0233420, IMG submission 183009) | Freshwater microbial communities from Lake Matano, South Sulawesi, Indonesia - Watercolumn_Matano_2014_102_MG | ecosystem: Environmental > Aquatic > Freshwater > Lake | place...
TTAAAGCCATTCCAGTGATCTTTTTTAAGTTCATCGCTGGTAGGGTTGATTTGCGTCCTGAATGGATCTATTGGATTTATGCTGGATTTATTTGGGGAGTTCTATTCTTGTTTCTTTTTTTATCCCGGGGGAAAAGAAAGTTTTTTTACGTTTGGCTTTTTATTCCTCTGGTAACCAGTATTTTGGTATCGCTTTGGATTCCCATGACTCAACCTTTTAGATTAATCACCGTTTTACCGGCTCTGGTAATTTTATTTGCTGAAGCGGCTGTCGAGTATCCAAGAATAGTTTTTACTTTTCTGATTTATATTTCCCTTGTAGGCAATGTTTTGTATTTAACTAGGCCGAGACTACAACGGGAACAATGGCGCGAGGCAATCGACTACTTAAAGACTCAACAGATCTCAATAGTGGTAAACTTTCCAGACAAGTTTGCTCCTTTTTATTGGTATGCTCCGGATTTACCGGTGTTGACAAAAGTGCCAAAAGACAAAAAAGAATTTTTCTATTTAGAATATTTAACCGGCATAACCGACCCTGATAACGATAAAAGAAATGAAATAGAGAAGAACTGGAAACTAATTGAAATCAAAAATTTTGAGGGAGTTGGTATGATCTATCGATATCAAAAGATATGATCATTGCTTTAATACAATCTTTTCACCTGCTTTGGTTGTCTGTTTTAGAATTTTTCCCCAGCACAGAATTCTTTGTTTATCCCTATTTAAAATCCCTAAGTTGGATTCCGTATTCCCAAATTGTTGATCACCATTTTCCTGGACTACTGCTTGGACCGATTACTTTTGCAAACCTGGGATTCGTTACGCCAGAGTCTTTTAAGTCGTTGGTTCTTTTAGTTGTTCTTCTCCAATCAGTTTTAATATATAAAATTACCAAATCCAAATTTACGGTATTGCTGTATGCGATATGGCAGCCATTTTTTGGAGGAAATATTTTGTGGTATGACTTGTTCCAGTCTCTGTTTACCTTATTAGGTTATTTTTTTTTAAAAAGAGAAAGATTTACATTAATGGGACTGTCTTTGGGGGCGGGATTGATTTGGAAACAAAGCCTGTTTCCTCTAGTCCTGATAATCGGACTGCAGCTTTTGCTAAAAAGGAATTTCAAAAAAATAACAGGTTTTGTTTTGGGTGTTTGTATACCATTGGTTTTGTTGACTATTTACGTTAATCATTGGAAAATTTGGCAAGACTTTTGGTTTTGGAATGTTACCTTCAATATTACTACTTATCGGGAACTTGCCAGTACTTTAATAACCAAAACCGAACTTTTAAAAATCTCTGTGCCGGCAATCACCATGATAGCTTTGGGTGAGTTTGCACTGCTTGGCTGGGGAATCCTGTCAATAATTGGCGGACTTTCCCGTTTTGGTTTTGAACATTTTCAACCACTAATTCCTTTTGCCGCTATGGCAGTGGGGAATAGACTCAAAACTCGAAATTTAAAACTGAAAACGATATTAGTGGTGATTAATTTAGTTTGGGTGATAAGTTGGGAGATAAGATCCGGCAATTTTGGCAAAATAAGATATTTTGATGACGATACCTACCGTTTGGCGAATTTGATAACAAAAAAAACAACTCCTGGTGATGAAGTGTTTTTAATGGGTGTGCAGCCAATCGTGTATGTATTAAGTAAAACCACACCCCCGGGTCATTATTTTTCATACCAACTACCTTGGATCATGAAGGTAAACGAAGACAGGTTACTGGAAAGTTGGATGCGGGGGAATACAAAAATTGCTGTGCGAAATTTGGCTGATAGCAAAAATGTTTCTCTTAAATTGGTACAATACTTAGAGAGTAATTACCTAAGTAAGGATAAAATAGGTAATTACATTGTATATGAACGTAGGCCTTGATACTTCGGCAGTTGTTTACGGAACGGGGGTTTCAAACTATACCCTGGAATTAATGAATGGCCTGAGATTAAAATTGGGCTCAAGTTTAAAAACATTCTCTTTCTCCAGATACCCACTCATGTTCATGGAGTATTTATGGAATGGACTGCACGTGTTTGACGTGGAAAATCTTATTGGAAAAATCGATATCTATCATTCGTCCGACTGGGTTCAGGCCCCAAGTAAAGCTAAAAAAGTGACCACCGTTCACGACCTGACTCCATTTTTATATCCCGCTGAAGTTGACCCTTTAATTGTTGAAGTTCACACCAGAAGGATGAAATGGGTGGAAAAAGAATGCGATGCCGTAATTTGTGTCTCGCAGAGCACGGCAAGCGATCTAAAAAAACTATTTAAAATTTCTGATGAGAAAATCCACGTTATTTATGAGGGTTTACCAACAAAATTTGCTATCAAGCCAAATCAAAAAATAAATGACAAATATATTTTTGCCATTGGTGCTAATCAGCCAAGAAAAAATATTATCAGACTAGAGAATGTCTGCAAACGATTGGGAATGAAATTACTAACAGCAGGGCATCAAGGTAATTTAGGCTATGTTTCAGACCAAGAGCTGGTTAATTACTTAGCAAGCACCCAAACTTTTGTTTACCCGTCCGTCTATGAAGGATTTGGTCTACCGATTCTTGAGGCTTTTTATCATGGAGTTCCTGTCGCGTGTTCCAACACCTCATCGCTACCTGAAGTAGCTGGGCAAGCCGCGGCTTATTTTGATCCCTTAGATGAAGATGATATGGCCAAGGCGATTACCAATGCTATTAAAAACAGAAATAAACTTATTGGTCTTGGCAATAAGCAGTTAACAAAGTTTTCATGGGACAAATGCGCCCAGGAAACCTTAGCAGTATATAAATCAATATTATGAAAAAAAGAAATTTGGCTGTATTTGAAAACAAAAAAATTCGTCGAGTTTGGGTGGAAAAGGAAGAAAAATGGTATTTTTCGGTCATCGATGTTGTTGAAGTGCTTACAAATAGCAATCTCCCCAAGAGATATTGGAGCGACTTAAAAAAGAAATTGAAAAATGAAGGCTTTGTTCAAGTGTACGAAAAAATCGTACGGTTAAGGCTTGAAGCGATGGATGGGAAAATCCGAGATACGGATTGTGCTGATACAGAGTCTCTGTTTAGGATAATCCAATCGATTCCCTCACCAAGAGCCGAACCTTTCAAATTGTGGTTGGCTCGAGTTGGATACGAGCGGGTAGAAGAGAACGATGATCCTGAAAAATCAATCCAACGGGCGATGGCTGCTTATTTGAGAAAAGGTTATTCCAAAGATTGGATTAATTTACGTCTAAAAAGTATTGAGATTCGAAAAGATCTTACAGATGAATGGAATGAAAGGGGGGTGAACACTCATGATGAGTTTGCAATCCTGACAGACGACATAACCTCAGCCTGGGCTGGGATGCGTACTCATGAATACAAAAAATACAAAAATTTAAAAAAAGAAAACTTAAGAGACAATATGACCAATCTGGAATTAGTTTTAAACATGTTGGCAGAAGCCTCAACTACCGAAATTTCCAAAAAAGAAAAACCAGATACGTTTCCCAAAAACCGAACAGTGGCTCGAAAGGGTGGAGGCGTAGCCAGGGTTGCCCGCTAGCAACTGGAAAAAAGATTAGGCGAGTCGGTTGTTACAAAAAATAAAAGATTAAAATGAAATTAAATATTCCTTTCATATCTAGTCGGGGATTTGAGTGTGGGCAGACTTGTGTAGCCATGATGATTAAGTATTACTACCCCGATTTTGAACCAAATTTTGATGACTTTAACAGAATTATCGGACACAGAAAAGATATGTATACTTTCTTGAGTCAGGACGTATTACTTTTGGACCATTTTGGGGTTAAAGCTAAGTGTTTCTCATCAAAAGATTATTTTAAAAATGAACAAGAATTTATAGAAAATTGGGGCGAACAAAACTGGAAAGAGCAAAAGAAGTATGTCGATTTGGAAAACCATGAAAAAAATAGAGTCAAAATGTTAAGCCTAAGATTATTTGAAAAGAGAGAGCACACGCTCGAACAACTGTTGGAATATACTAAACAAAAATATTTAGTTTGTCTCTGTATCGATTGGAACACGCTTAGTGGACAAGAGGGGGGTTATCAAGGCCATTTTGTAATTATTTCCGGAATTGATGACGAAGATGTACTTATTCATGATCCGGATGTGGGTCCATATCAAAAATACAGTTTTGATATACTAAAAAAAGCGTATTCGCATCTAGTTATCGACAATGACGCCATTGTGGCGTTTGGAAAGAAATAATATGTTAATAGGAATTGATGCTAATGAGGCTAATTTGACCGATAAAAGAGTCGGGGTCAATCAATATGCTTATGAATTGCTAACGGCCATTAGCAACCTGCGAACAGAACACAAGTTTGTTATTTATTTAAAAAACAAACCCCGAGAGGATTTACCAAAAGAAAGTGATAATTTTAAATACCGAGTAATACCTTTTCCAAAATTTTGGACACAAACACGATTGCCTTTTGATTTGTTTTTTCATTTTTCCAGGCCAGATGTCTTTTTTAGCATGGGACATTATGCGCCCAGATTTTCCCCAGTTCCGACTGTCGTTGCAATTATGGATTTGGGATTTTTGGAGTCTCCCGAGCAATTTACAGCCAAGGATTTTAATCAGCTTAAATCTTGGACAGAATATTCAGTCAAAAAAGCTGCCAAAGTAATTACCATTTCCGACTTTAGCAAACAAAAAATTATCGAGGCTTATGGTAAAAACCCTGGAGATATCGTCACCACTCTTTTGTCTTACAATGAAAAACTATTTGTGCCGATCCACAACAACCAAGTTTTAAAAAAATATGGCATTAATAAACCCTATTTTCTCTTTTTGGGTAGTTTAAAACCCAGCAAAAATATCGACTCACTAATCAGGGCTTTTGACAAACTTGATGATCAATATCAACTAGTGATTGCCGGCAAAAAAGCTTGGTTGTTTGGAGAAATATTCAAGACCGTTGAAGAGTTGCGTTTGCAAGATAAAGTGGTATTTACTGATTTTGTCGAAGAGTGGGAGAAACCGGTTCTGATGACCGAAAGTATCGCTTTTGTTTTACCTTCTTTATACGAGGGGTTTGGAATTCCAGTTTTGGAAGCCATGGCTTGCCATACTCCAGTTGTGGTTTCTGCAGTTGCCAGTCTTCCTGAGGTTGCAGGGGAAGCGGGGGTCTATATTGAGCCTAAAAGTATTGAAAGTATAACTGCGGGAATGCAAAAAGCGGTTAGTGATAGGGAGAAGTTTGTTAAATTGGGTCAAAAAAGGGTAAAATTGTTTAGCTGGGCCAAATGCGCCCAACAAACTATATTATGTTTAGAGACCGCAATGGCAAAAAACTGACGCTAACTGAGGTTGGACAGAAGGTGGTCAATAGAGTTTTTAACGTGTTTTTGGATTTTGAACTCTATATTTTATATTTAGTTGGACATATACCTGTTCACACAATTAGAAACATATTTTATTTGTTGGCGGGTGTTAAAAATCGAGGAACAATCCATATGTGGGCGAGGTTTTATAACCCGACCAATATTGAAATAGGAGAGGATTCAATTGTCGGTGACCATGCCTTTTTAGATGGTCGAGCAAAAATCAAGATTGGTGATCATGTGGATATTGCCTCCGAGGTGATGATTTACAATTCTGAGCACGATTTGGAGTCGGAAGAATTTACCGCTCGAGAGGAAGCGGTAGAAATTGGAGACTATGTGTTCATCGGCCCTCGGGCCATTATTATGCCGGGAGTAAAAATTGGTCGGGGAGCGGTGGTGGCTGGGGGAGCAGTAGTGACTAAAGATGTTCCCGACTTTGCCATTGTCGGTGGAGTCCCGGCCAAGGTGATCGGAGAAAGAAAAAACAAAGATCCTCACTACAATTTAGGCAGAGCGAGGTTGTTTCAATGAAGAAAGTCGTAAAAATTTCTTTTTCAGTTCTTTTTTTGTTGGGAGGTGTTTATTTACTCTTTCCTTTACCTGCCTTTCCCCAGAAGCCAGACGGTGCTTTAGAATCCAACGAACCGGCTGATACGGAAAGTCCCTTTCGAAAGGCATATTTTACCAATCTTACGCGCGAAGAAATAATGGAGCATTACGATGGTCAGTTTTCCGGCCTGCTTAGTTTTCGCTTGGATCAAAGAAGAGAGGACGCTTATGCCGTAATTCGCGATCAGACCCCCAGTAGTTACTTGGAGGAGATAATACAGCCTGGTAAGGGGAGTTTGTATATCAATGTTTATGTTCCCGATAAGCCCACCGACCAAATCAATCGCAATGGTATACACTATTTGAATAAGGTAACCATTCACTACATACCTTCTCAACTAGTTGGTCGACTAACAGTCTGGCTATTGGTGGCTGGGATGGGATATTTAATGCTGAAGGAATATGCACAAGTATAAAAATTATTTATTTTTGTTCGTCTTAATATTTGTAATTTTATATCCCAAGTTTCCTTTGTTTGGAGTGGGAGGGACTTTTGTCTCAATTAGACTTGAAGACGTGCTGATAGCTTTACTATTTTTAACCTTTGGAGTTCTTCATGTAAGGAATCTTTCCGATCTAGAAAAACCAATTCAAAAATCGATTATTATTTATTGGTTAGTTGGTTTTGTATCTGTTTTTTCGGCCGTATTTGTTAACAAATCGGCGGAATTGAGTTTGGGCTTTTTGCACGCACTGAGACGAGTTGAATACATGGGGATGTTTATGGTTGGATATTGGGCTATTTCCAGCAAAAAAGATTTTTATTTACTAGTAAAAATAACATTGTTGGTTTCGTTACTGGTGGGAGTTTATGGCCTAGGTCAACAATTTATGGGCTGGCCGGTGATCTCTACTAACAACAGCGAGTTTTCAAAAGGCTTAGCTCTCAAACTCGGGCCGGGGGCAAGGATAAATTCCACCTTCGGGGGACACTATGATTTGGCAGCCTTTTCTTTACTGCCTTTACTTTGGGTCTTGGCTGTTTTGGAGATTCCCGTTTTGATGGTGGCCGTCGTTCCTTATTGGGCAATGCTACTTTCAGCATCAAGGGTAACATTCGTGGCTTTGTTTGTCGCAGCTGGGCTTTATTTGATTATAGTCAAAAAAAAGAGGTGGTTGTTGATTTTGGCTTTAGTTTTTGGACTTAGTTTTTTTACTTCACCACAATTGGTTGGCAGATACCGACAGCTAATTGTTGACCAATTTAAATTGACTTATCAGCCTAGCCCGGTTTTGGCTGAAGCTGATGCTTTAAAACCCCCGGCGGTTTCAGAAGATAGGTCGTTGAACATCAGATTAAATGTTTCCTGGCCAAAGGCAATTAAAGCTTGGATCAAAAATCCTATTTTAGGTACTGGATTTTCTTCGGTGGGCCTTGCCTCTGATAATGATTATTTACGAACACTTGCAGAAACGGGCAGTTTTGGTTTTATTGCCTTCACGGCCATTATCGTGAGAATTCTCAATCTTTGGTTTAAATCCAAAGACAAGATTGTTTTGGCGACCGCCTGTGCGTTGTTGGGTTTATTGCTTAATGCTGCGTTTATAGATATATTTGAGGCTTCAAAGGTGGCTATTATCTTTTGGGGTATAGCTGGAGCTGTAAGTAGATATGCACAAAGTTGAATTATTTTTACTTATCCTTATTTTGAGTTTGGGAGTTATTTTACGCTTGTATAAAATTAATTCCCCAATTGCCGACTGGCATTCTTGGCGTCAGGCCGATACGGCCGCAGTTACCCGAAATTACGTGAAACTCGGAGTCAATATCTTCTATCCCCAGTATGATGACTTTTCTGACGTATCTGGTAAAGGGCTCTTTAATCCAGACGGGTATAGATTTGTGGAATTTCCCGTCTTTAATTTAATTCATTTAACCTTGGTTAAGTTTTTACCGAATTTTACTTTGGAATATTTAGGCAGGTTGGTATCTGTGCTGGCGGCAACAATAACCTCATTGGTTTTATTTATTATCGTCAGGCGGCACGCCAATGGCCTGGCAGGGCTGTCGGCGGCATTCTTTTATTCGGTTTTGCCCTACAACGTCTTCTTTACTCGTTTAGTTCTTCCTGAACCGTTAATGGTCTGTTTGACGGTTTTAACCCTGTTGTGTTTTGATAACTGGATTCGTAACGAAGGTAATTTTTGGTTGTGGTTTGGAATGGTGATGGGGGCTTTAGCCATGTTAGTTAAGCCGATGGCGATTTTTCTGCTTTTACCTTTTGCTTGGCAACTATGGAGAAAATTTGGAAAAAAGGCGATTTGGCAGAAACAACTTTGGCTGGCCTGGATTGTGATAGCGGTTCCGTTTTTGCTTTGGCGAACTTGGTCTCACAAATATCCTCAGGGAATTCCGGCCAGTACTTGGCTTTTAAACGGAAATCATATTCGTTTTAAAGGAGCTTGGTTCCAATGGATTTTTGGCGAAAGAATAGGAAAACTTATTTTGGGAATATGGGGTGTCTTTCCTTTTGTTGAAGGAGTGGCCGTTGCTGGAGGCTACTTGTTGTCGTGGTTTGGAGGAGCTTTGGTTTATTTGACTGTCTTTGCCACTGGAAATGTTCACCACGATTATTATCAGATTCTGATTATTCCGGCAGTGAGTATTTTATTGGGAGTGGGAGTTTCTGGCATCCTTAGAAAAACTTTTTTTGATTTGTCAAGTCTGGTTAAAACTGGGATGTTGGTTTTAATTATCGTTTTTATGTGGGCTTTTTCTTGGTACGATGTCCGTGGGGACTATCAGATTAATCGATATGCCATCGTTTTGGCCGGAAAGGCCGTTGATCGTTTGTTGCCACAGGATGCGATTGTTGTTGCCCCCTATGACGGCGATACCGCCTTTTTATATCAGACAAATCGTCGCGGTTTTCCCATCTTGCCCTTACCAATTGACGAAATGCCAAAAAGGTTTGGAGCACAATATTATGTTTCGGTAAACTATGACGATACAACTAACCAAATTATGAATAAATACCAGGTAATCGAGAAAAACAAGGATTATGTTGTTGTTAAACTATGAAAATCTTGATGCTGACTCCGTATTTGCCGTATCCTTTGTTGTCTGGTGGTCAAATAAGGACTTATAACCTCCTAAAGAATCTCAGTAGCAAACATGAAATCACTCTCTTTGCTCTAACTAAAGATAAATCAGAAAGGCAATACCTACCGGAATTAGAGAAGTTTTGTGTGAAGATTCGACTTTTTGAGCGGACTTTTTCTCCTTGGCATCTTAAAAATATTCTCAGAGCCGGATTTACTCTGTTTCCTTTTTTGGTGACGAGGAATCTGGTGGATGAAACAAAAAAGGCTGTTGAGAAGGAAATTTCGGAAAACAAGTATGACTTAATCCACGCAGAGACTTTTTATATGATGCCTAATATTCCCAAAACAGACACTCCGGTAATTTTGGTTGAGCAAACCATTGAAGATATGGTTTATCAAAGTTTTGCGTCCAAAAGTAAAATTTTACCAATCAAACCTTTGTTATATATAGATATACAAAAAATTAAATATTGGGAGAAATATTACTGGAAATCCTGTAGTCACTTGATTACTATGAGCGAAGAAGATAAAGACTATATTCAGTCTGTAGCTCCCAGTGTTAAAAATATTGATGTTGTGGCCAATGGAGTGGACTCTCAATGGTTTACGCAGATTAGAAAAAAACTACCTTCCCGTCCCACTATTCTTTCGGTGGGAACTTTTAAGTGGCTGCCAAATGTTGAGGCGGTCGAATTTTTGGTAGAGAAAGTGTGGAGTCTGATTAAGGAGAAAATACCCCACGCTCAACTTTGGATCGTGGGAAATAACCCTACCCAAAAAATCTTTGGTTACGCAAGAAAGGACGTGTCGATAAAGGTAACCGGAGGCATATCTGACATCCGTGATGCTTATGCTAGGGCTCATGTTTTATTAGCGCCAGTTTTTAGCGGAAAAGGTACCCGCTACAAAATATTGGAGGCCTTAGCTACGGGCACACCCATTGTTGCCACAAGCACGGCACTTGAGGGTTTAAATATCACCCCCGGAAAACAAGCTTTGGTTGCTAACACTGCTCTGGAGATGGCAGAAGCAGTTCGCCGGGTACTTTCGGATTCAAGGTTGCAAAAAAGTTTGTCGGAAAACGGAAGAAGGTTTGTTCGAAGTAACTATGATTGGGAGATAATTTCTCAGAAACTTGATTCTATTTACCAAAAAGTTGGAAACCGTGAAGAAGATTAAACTAACTATTATCACCGTAAATTACAATACCAAAGAATTGATCAGAGAATTGGTGGAATCGGTAAAGAAATCAAATGCAGATTTTGGCATCAAACATGTTGTTGTTGAGAATTCAGAGGAGAACCTTTCGGATATTCCGGGAATAGTTTATTTAAAAAATAGTGGGAACGTTGGTTTTGCCCAGGGTAACAATTTGGGAGTAACAAAAGCAGTGGGGGAATATGTCTGGTTTCTAAACCCCGACACCACAGTTGACCCGGACACGATCTCTTTCATGGTTAAATATATGGACGATCATCCAGAAGTTGGGGTTGCCACACCGAAAGTTGTTTTGATGAATGGAAGACTCGATAAAAATTGCCGACGACGATTTCCCACACCCTTTAGCTCACTTAAAAGTTTTTTGGGTTTCAATGGCTATTTCATTAATAGTCCTGAAAATGAAGAGGTAGAGGTAGACTCGGTAATGGGTTCAAGTCTTTTGGTTCGTCGGGCATTGGGAGAGCAAATTGGTTGGTGGGACAAAGATTATTTTATGAACGGTGAAGACTTAGAATTTTGTTGGCAAATAAAAGCTTTGGGATACAAAATTAAATATGTTCCAAACGTGGTGGTGCATCACCACCATGGAGCAAGTACGGGACTTAAGGCAACAAGCCAACATATTACCAAGGCTACGAGTGAAATTAAAAGGAGAACCATATTGGGGGCAACTGACGCAATGAGAATATTTTATAAAAAACACTATTCTAAGAATATTTTTCAAGACACATTTGTTTATTTGGGTATTTGCTTATTGGAGCGTATTAGGTTAATGAAATGGAGAGTATGAGTCGCATTTGTATTGACGCTCGTTTTTGGGGAATTAAACATACGGGAATTGGCCGTTATGTGGAAAACTTAATTGATAATTTACCGGGAGAAGTGGTTCTTATTGTTCATCCTGAACTTAAAAACGAACCCAAATTAGCACGATTTAAAAAATATTATGCCAAGTCTCACCCTTATTCTTATTTGGCTCAATTTGAGATGCTGGGTTTGCTTCTTAAAATAAACCCCGATCTGTTGCATGTTCCCCACTTTACGATTCCAGTGTTGTGGTGGGGAAAAATGGTGGTGACTATTCATGATTTAATTAAACATCTTTCCAAAGGCCCAGCCACCACCACCCGTCACCCCTTTATTTATTGGGCCAAGTACTTGCAATATTTGCTTATTGTTTGGTTTGCAGTGCATCGAGCCGATCATATAATTGTCCCCGCCCACTATTGGAAAGATATCATTGTCAAAAAATATCAGTTAAATGGGAGTAAAGTTTCTGTAACCTATGAAGGCGTTTCCTCGGTTTTTAGCAAAACCTCAAAACCACAAATCCAAAACCCCAAATCTCAATTTCTTATTTACGCTGGCAATCTTTATCCGCACAAGAACATTCCGTTGTTGATAACGGCAGTTGAAAAAATAAAGATTTTATTAAAAATAATTTGTGCCAGAAATATTTTTGAGTCGAGATTGCCCAAGTCGGAACATGTTAGTTATCTAGGTAGGCTATCAGATCAAGAAATGATGACTGAATACGGTAAGGCACAAGCGTTTGTGTTTCCATCGCTTATCGAAGGATTTGGATTGCCGGGGCTTGAGGCTATGGCCGCAGGTCTTCCAGTCATTGCGGCCCGCGCCTCCTGTTTACCGGAAATTTACGGTGATGCCGCTTTATATTTTAATCCGTACGACGTGAATGATCTCATAGAAAAAATTAAATCTGTTATATCTGATGTAAATCTGCAAAAATCATTGATCCAAAGAGGTCAACGTCAAGTTAAAAAATATTCCTGGGCCAAGATGGCCCGCCAAACATGGGAAATATATCAAAACTGTCTAAAATAAAAACTGTAGTTGAAGTTGATCAAAGTGGAAAATTTGAGGACACTAAATTTGATACGGTGTTGGCTTATTCAAATGGGTTTGCCCACACAATAATTGTCCCCAAGAGAACAAAACGTGAGGCAATTCTAATATTAAGAAAATTAGGCAAGACTGGAACAACTTTTTATCTACAATTATTTACAATATGTTTATATCTTTTGATTAAGAATAGGCTTAATGATTTAACTACTATCATTATTGATGAAGAGTATGTGGCGAGGAATCGTGATATTAAACGTCAACTATTAAACTTGATAAACAAGATTAAACCAGATTATGAATCTGAAAATATAAATTTCAGAAGAATAGGAAAAGAGTCCCCCGCTCACAACCTGGCGATTAATTGTTTGAGAAGAAAAATTAGAGCAGATAAAGTAATTAAACTACAGGAGATTTTGGAGTTAATTTTAAGCAAAAGTGAAATAAAAAAGATCGGGGGCTCCTTACGGAGGTAAACTAAATTCACCCAAAACGATTAAGTTTTGCGATCCTTTAGTCACCCGATCTAATTGTCCATGATTATAGCAAAAATGAATAAATTGTCAAATAAAAGAGTGGCTTTAGTTTATGATTGGGTAGATAAATGGGGGGGAGCTGAAAGAGTGCTGCTAACTTTACACGAAATGTTCCCCGAGGCCCCTCTTTATACCGCAGTTTATGATCCAGCCAAAGCTCCGTGGGCGGCCGTATTTCCCAAAATAATTGTTCCCAGAATAAAACTGAAACACGAATGGTTTCCCTGGTTGATGCCGCTTATTTTTGAGTCGTTTAATTTTGATGAATATGGTTTAGTTATTTCAGTTTCCTCTTTTGCAGCAAAAGGTATTATCACCAAACCGCACACTACCCACATTAACTATTGTCTAACCCCAACTCGGTTTTTGTGGAGCCATGAGCAGGACTACAAAAATCAATTAAATCCGGCCTTAAGATTCATAACGAAGCCTGTTTTTGATTACTTAAAAATATGGGATAAGATTGTTAGCCGGAGACCGGATAAAATAATCTCCATCTCTAAAACGGTTCAGGAAAGGGTAAAAAGATATTATGGACTAGACAGTCAAGTCGTTTACCCGCCGGTTGATATCCATCAAGAGATAAAACATCCAAGACCATTCCTGGAAGACTTTTTTTTGTATATAGGAAGACTAGTTGCCTACAAGCAAGTCGAACTTATTGTTGAGGTTTTTAACGACTTAGAATGGCCCTTAGTAATGATAGGCGGTGGTAATTTAGAAGAAAAACTAAAAACCATGGCTTTACCCAATATCAGTTTTCTTGGAGAGGTAACTGATGGGGAAGTAAAATCTTATTTGCAGCACACAAAGGGTGTTGTTTACTTTCACGAAGAGGATTTTGGTATTGTTCCTGTTGAAGCTATGGCAGCGGGAATCCCAGTGATTGGATTTAATAGAGGTGGAGTGACGGAGACAGTAATACACGGAAAAACTGGTTATTTGGGAGAGAATTTAAAAAAATCCCTTCTGGAATTTGTGGAAATGAAATTTGATCCACGGGTTTTGAAAGAGCACGCACAACAATTTGACAAAGATAGATTCAAAAAACAGTTTCTGCTAAACTTATGACACCACCTAAATGAACTACATCGTTATAAAAAGACTGATGGATATTGTTTTGGCTTTGTTTTTGGTTTTGTTTTTCTTACCCATAGATTTAATTGTAGCTGTTTTGATCAAGCTGGAATCTCCAGATGGTCCGGTTTTTGTGGAATTGTCAAACAGAGTGGGGAAAGACGGTAAACTCTTTCGCTTATTGAAATTCAGATCAATGATTCCCAACGCACATCATCGGTTATATCACGATCCCGAATTTAAAAAACTCTTAGAGGAATACAAAAAAAACAGTTACAAGGTTGTCAGAGACCCCCGGGTAACAAAAATAGGTCGGTTTATTAGAAAATTTTCTCTTGATGAGACACCGCAATTGATAAATGTGATTAAGGGGGACATGAGTCTTATTGGTCCTAGGCCGTATTACCCTGAAGAGATTGAGAATCAGCAGAAAGAGTATCCGCTCTCGAAAGAAATGATCGGACATGCGCTTTCAGTCAGACCGGGGATAACTGGACTGTGGCAAGTTTCTGGAAGAAGCGATGTAAATTTTGACAGAAGAATCGAGATGGATGCGGGTTATGCCCAAAAAATGAATTTGTGGTACGATTTAAAGATACTCTTTAAAACCCCTTTCGTGATGTTGTCGGGAAAGGGGGCAGTATAGCCCTATGGATATTGTTCACCCTATCGAAGAATTTTCTGAGCCAACAGAAAACAAGGCACCAAACAGGAAGTTTCTCGTTGTGGTTTTGGTTGTTGGTATCGTTTTGGGTGTCTTGGGAGTTGGTGGATTTGTCTATGGCTATTTGCCATATAAAGCCTTGGTTGGTCGGTATACCAAGTTGCAGGTTTTGGCAAGGGACATTCCTACCCTCTTAAAGGACAAAAACTTGGAAGGTCTGAAGAGTAAGTTGAGTGAGGTGTCGACCGAGGCCTTGGGAGCTCAGAAAGATTATGCTCGTTTAGGTTGGGTCAGATTTGTGCCATTTTTAGGGTCATATTATTCAGATGGAGATCGATTTGTTAAAGCGGGATTGAGTGTCTTGGACGCAGGCAAATTAACTCTGGAAACGGTGGCACCATACGCCGATATTATTGGTCTTAATAAAAGTGCTGCTGGGGGGGGTATTACTGCTCAACAAAGAATAGATCTTGTAATCGGAACTATTGATAAGGTCAGGCCCCAACTTGCCGAAATAGGTAAAAAACTCTCTGATGCCAAACTGGAAGTAGACAAAGTAAATATCAATAAATATCCGGAAAAATTGAGACTGTCTCAGGCCGTTGAGTTCTTAGACAAGGCGGTGGCCTTGGTGAGTGATGCCAGACCACTGCTTGAGTCGCTTCCTTATTTGGTAGGTAAAGATGATCCCAGAAAATACTTGGTGATCTTTCAAAACGACGCCGAACTTAGACCCACCGGAGGATTTATGACCGGATATGCGGTGATCTCTGTTGCTAACGGAAAGATTTCTGTCCTTCAGTATGACGATATTTACAAATTGGACGAAAGATTTCCTAAGAAAATTAAAGCACCAGATCCTATCTTGAAATATCATCCCAATGTTCCTTACTGGTATTTACGCGATCAAAATTTGTCTCCGGATTTGAAGGCCTCGATGGAAACATTTATGCTTAATTACAAGCAAACTGGATCACCAGAAGTAGACGGGGTGATCACTTTGACTACTCAGGTTTTGGTGAACCTTCTAAAAGTTACTGGCCGAATTGGCGTGCCCGGTTACGGGAATTTTAGTGCCGAAAATGATCCCAGGTGTAACTGTCCTTCGGCTTTTTATGAATTGCAGATGTTAGCTGGTGGAGAGGAACCAGTGGTTTGGGATCCGAATACTGGTAAGATTGTTAAGGCCCCGGCTAATTATGGTAACAGAAAACAATTTTTGGGCCCAGTCATGTATTCAATTTTGGCGAACGTAATGTCTCAGCCTAAGTCGAAAATACCAGATTTGTTCAGCGCGGCTCTAAAATCTATTGCCGGTAAACACATCATGTTCTACATGTTTGACACTAAGGCTCAAGCTGCGGTAGAGAGTTTCAACATGGCCGGAAGAGTCGGGCAAAATACAGATGGACAGGATTATCTGATGGTAGTTGATACTAACTTTTCGGGGGCCAAAACTAACATTTGGGTTAAATATAAAGCAGACCAGGTCATTGAGATTGGTTCAGATGGTGTTGTTACCAAGACTGTGACTCTCACCTACACCAACCCTCAAGACACTTCAGTTAAAATTGAAAGCGGCAGAAAGTTGAATGGATTATTCAGAGACTGGTTGAGAGTTTATGTCCCCAAAGGCAGTGAGTTGCTTGAAGCTAAGGGGTTTGAAACAGGGCAGGCGGTGGGTGAGGATTTAGGAAAGACAGTTTTTGAAGGCTTCTTTACCTTGGCACCACTCAATGTGAAGTCGATTTCTTTTAAATACAAATTACCTTTTAAAGTTAAATCCCCGCTCAAACTCCTTGTTCAAAAACAAGGGGGAGCAAAGGACTTTATTTACACAACCAAAATAAATGGTAAGACCAAACCAGAAGTGACCTTGGATGCGGATTTGGATCTTTCTTGGAACTACTAATGCGCTCATATACCGACTTGGGAATAGTAATTAAACGCGTAAATTATGGTGAAGGTGACAAACTGATAACTTTGTTTTCCGGAAGCCACGGAAAAGTAACTTTAAAGGCCAAAGGGATTCGTAAGCAAACTTCCAAAAGGGCTGGAACATTGGATCTTTTTAATTATATTAAATTTCATGTTGTTTCCGGGCGAGGAGAAATTGACACTCTGACCGAGGTGGAAAGTATTTCCGATTTCTCAGCTTGGAAAGTTCACTTGGGCAGAGTGAACATTGCTTATCAACTTTGCGAGCTTGTCGATAAATTGACCCCCGACAAACAACCCCACCCAGAGATTTTTGAGATTTTATTGTCCTGTTTGCAAGCTATTTCCAAACTTGGTTCGGACTGGGAATTTAAAATTTCAAATTTCAAATTCCAAATTTTGACCGAGTTGGGTTACTGGAAAGCAGAACAAGAATACAGCGGCGACATAAATGAATTAGCAGAGTCGGTCTCAGAACGCCCTCTCCACGCCCACAAAATCCTACGCATGCTAAAATAATCATATGGATTTGATGGAAAAAGTGGTTAGTTTGTGTAAGAGACGGGGGTTTGTTTTTCCCAATTCAGAAATATACGGCGGACTGCAAGGATTTTATGATTATGGACCGTTGGGGGTGGAGATGAAAAACAATCTCAAAAAATTGTGGTGGAGATGGTATACTCTAGAACACGAAAATATAGTTGGTATCGACGGGACGATAATTGATCACCCCCGAGTTTGGGAGGCTTCTGGACACGTGCAAAGTTTTGTTGATCCCCTAGTTGAGTGTAAAAAATGTCATAAGCGTTTTAAAGCCGACGACTTAGATACTAAAAATTGTCCAAGCTGTGGAGGCGAGTTGATGGAGCCGAGAAACTTTAATATCTTGATGTCCACAGAACTGGGAGTTGTCGAAGGAGAAAAGATGAAAGCCTATCTAAGGGGGGAGGCTTGCCAAACAATTTATTTGGATTATAAAAATGTATTAGACTCAACGAGAATAAAAATACCTTTCGGAATTGTGCAAATCGGTAAAGCCTTTAGAAACGAAGTTACCCCCGGGAATTTTATTTTTAGGCAAAGAGAGTTTGAGCAATGGGACTTACAATGGTTTACTCATCCGTCAGAAATGGATAAGTGGTTTGAATATTGGAAGGAAGAAAGAATGAAGTGGTATAAGAGCCTGTTTAACGATCATTCTAAATTGACCTTTCATGAACACGAAAAACTTGTTCACTATGCCAAGAAGGCTTTTGATATCCAATATGACGGAAAAGAAATGGAAGGGATTCATTGGCGTCAAGATTGGGATCTTAGTCGTCATGCTCAATATTCCGGACAAGATTTAAGCTATGAGGACTATATTCCTTGGATCATTGAGACCTCGGGGGGTGTAGATAGAACGTTTTTATTTTTAATGATGGATGCTTATACCGAAGACGGCGACAGGGTCGTACTAAAATTAAACCCCAAAATTTCTCCATTCAAGGCGGCAGTCTTTCCACTGGTCAGAAATAAACCAGAATTGGTCGAAAAAGCCCAGACTCTCTATAGGCATCTAAAAATAGATTTGGGAATTGCCACCACCTGGGATGATCGGGGCAATATTGGTAAAAGATATTATGCCCAAGACGAAATTGGGACGCCATGGTGTGTGACTGTTGATTATCAGACCTTGGAAGACGATACTGTTACTATAAGAGATCGTGATACGGCTACTCAAAAAAGAGTAAAAGTGTCTAACTTGGAAAACAACTTTATATTATGATGAACAAAAAATTGTCATTGCTGGCCTTGGGGGGGATTTTGCTGGTTTTGGGAGTGATTTTTACCTTTACTTTTAATAAATCATCTGGATCAAAAGTTTTACCCACCCCAACTCCCGAGGAGGAAGTGACTCAATTGCCAGTAAATGATCAACCCGAAGTTACTCTAAAGTTTACATCTGATGCCCACTTTGTGACCGTAAGTATAAGTAATCTCAAGGCCGATCAGTTGGAGTATAATTTGATATATGATGCAACTGTTAAAGGCAGTCAACTTCAGACTGGAGTTAATGCTTCGGCTGACACAAAAGGAAAGTCTACTTACGAAAAAAAGCAGCTATTGGGGAGCGAATCGAGTGGTAAGTTTACTTACCACACCAATATCAAAAACGCAGTTATGGAATTAACACTCAGAGACAAAAATGGTCGTTCCGTTTTTTCTCAGACCTATCCGTTTGAAGTTGTAGCCGGTTCTTCAGTAGACCTCTTTGCTAATCAATAAATTATTATCACATCAGAGTGTTTCAATACCTCACCCTCGGTCCCTCTCCTTAATTAAGGAGAGGGAAGCGTCAGCAGGGTGAGGTATTTTTTGTACGTGTGATTGTTGACTTTTTCGTGAAAAGAGATCAGAATGGTATGTAGTGGTAAAAAGTGGTAAATATGTTTATTGGACAATATCGACATCATTTGGAAGAGAAAGGCAGATTATCCGTGCCTAAAAAATTTAGATCCCAGCTTGAAGACGGGGCCATCCTTAGTCAGGGGCTGGATGGCTGTCTGTTTTTGTATCCAAAATCTGAATGGGTAAAGCTAGTTGATAAGTTAAATCAAACCCCTCTTACTCGGGCCGATTCCCGAAATTTTTTACGTTCATTAAGCTATGGAGCTGCTGAAGTAGAAATAGATCGATTGGGACGGATTTTGATTCCCGACTATCTGAAAAATTTTGCTCAGATTAAGGCCGATTGTGTGGTGGCGGGGGCTATTGATCGTATGGAAATTTGGGATGCTGAGACCTTTTATAAGTTTAATACCAAAATCAGCGCACAACCAAAGGATTTCATATGACCAATTACCACACGCCAGTTCTTTTAGATGAAACGATGGCTTATTTGAATGTAATTGCCGGTGAAAAATATGTTGACGCCACTTTAGGCGGAGGAGGTCATGCTTCGGCCATAAAAGCCAAGGGTGGCTTGGTTTTGGGTCTTGATCAAGACATTGAGGCTATTGAAAACTCAAAAAATAAAGCTGATCGAGTGGTAAACACAAATTTCACTCACCTTGAGGATGTTGTAAAAAAAGAAAACTGGACACCTGTTTCGGGAATATTGCTTGACCTGGGAGTTTCGATGCATCAGCTAGTCGAGGCCAAGCGAGGTTTTTCTTTTCAGTCTGATGGTCCCTTGGACATGAGAATGGATACAAAATTAACTGTTTCGGCTAAAGAGTTGGTCAACCAATTGCCCGTAGACCAATTAACTGAAGTTTTCAAAGATTACGGGGAAATTCCTGGAGCAAAATCTCTTGCCGTCAAAGTCGTCAATAACAGACCGTTTGCAACCACTTTGCAACTAGCCGCTGTGTGTGGAAAATGGTCACAGCAGGCCTTTCAAGCTTTGAGAATTGCGGTCAATGATGAGTTGGGGGCTCTGGTTGAAGTTATTCCTCAAATTAAAAGTGTTTTGGGCCATAACGGTCGAGCCGTAATTATCAGTTTTCATTCTCTGGAAGACAGAATTGTTAAAAATCAGTTTAAAGGTTGGGGAATCACTTTAACAAAGAAGCCAATTGTAGGCGAACGAGGCAGCAAATTGCGAGCTTATCAAAAAATATGAAAAAAATTCTATTTATTGTCTTAATAAACATGTTTCTTTTGGGAGGACAGCTTTGGACAGTGGCTAATTTTGGTGATGGCGGACAAAAGTGGGCAGCCAGTCAAAAAGTTGTCCGGGAGCTAGAAGTTGAGAACGAAAAGATAAGAAAACAAATTTTAAGCGAATCGACAATAGATGCCCTGAGCAAAAAGTCTGAAAAAATGGGTTTATTAAAGATGGATATTGAATATGCTAAAGTGCCCTCTGTTGCCCAGAGGTTGGAATGAGAATTTTGGTACTAAAAATATTTTTTTTGATGGGAGTTTTAGCCGTGGCGGCGAGATTGTTTTATTGGCAAATTTATAAGTCTGATAACCTCAAAAACCTTGCCGAAAACCAAAGAAATGAAGTACGTAAAGTAACAGCTCAAAGAGGCCAAATTTTGGCTTCGGACGGCTATCCTTTGGCCACCAATGTCCCAGCCTACAATCTGTTGATTGACTTGGCTATTGTGCGTAAGCACGTCCAAGACATTGAGGTCTTAAAAAAAATAAGTCCAAACATTACGACGGCTCTCGAAGACTTGAGGCAAAAATGGGTTACCATTGGTCCGGTTGAAAAGTTTGACTTGGATTTTGAGGGTGTAACCATGGAAGAGTCGAGCTTAAGGGTGTACCCAGAGGCCAGCATCAGTGGGCAAATGACGGGGTTTTTGGGTAAAGACAACGAGGGGCAGCCTAAGGGATACTTTGGTTTAGAGGGATTTTATGATCGGTTTCTCTCTGGTCGGTCCGGAAGATTAACCCAGGTGGAGGATGCGTTTAATAGGCCGATCTTAGTAGGTGATAGGAAAGTTGTTCCAGCGCAAGATGGGAGTGATGTTCAAACGTCAATCGACAGAACTGTCCAGTTTTTGGTTGACAACAAACTTAAAAAGGCTATCGACAAATATGGTGCGACAAGCGGAAGTATTTTAGTTATGGAACCTGCAACTGGACAAATAATTGCCATGACATCCTTTCCTAATTACGATCCAAACCGGTATTCCCAATACCCA
>Ga0233420_10000337_pt1 | contig 20764 bp, 21 predicted proteins | sample Watercolumn_Mata_4_FD_183009 | JGI IMG/M metagenome (GOLD analysis project Ga0233420, IMG submission 183009) | Freshwater microbial communities from Lake Matano, South Sulawesi, Indonesia - Watercolumn_Matano_2014_102_MG | ecosystem: Environmental > Aquatic > Freshwater > Lake | place...
AGTCCACGCCGCCCTGAACCGTTTGCCGGGCTGATTCGAGCGAATGAACGCTTCTGCCTTTCAGCAAACCATCAGCCAGGGAGCCGAGCTTTTCAGGGGGGCACGACGATTCCTGCAGGTGTACGCCGTCGAGCCCTGCAGCTGCAGCGATATCTGCCCGTTCATTGAGGAAAAGCAGCGTTCGTGTTCCTTCAGTCCGTTGTCTCGCAGCAAGGCACAGCCTGAACATCGCTGCGGCATCGAGCTGTTTCTCCCTGATCTGCACCATGCAGGGCAGGGCAGGAGGGAGCAGGGCGATCTGCCGGAGGAGCAGTGAATCGGCGGAATCTTTCTGCTCGCTTCCGCTGCTGACCATGCAGATGCGGGGCAGTGTCGCAACCGTTATTTCCGGAGATGGCGCCCGGCGCTCCTGCCCGGAAGAGTTTTTCATGTTCATGCTTTTCAGTGAAGGAGATGCTGCGGCAACAGGCCGTACAGCGGCTCTTTCGGGAGCTTCGCTTGCTTGGCAGCCGGATTTGACGTACATAGTAGGGGAGAGGGGGCTCTGCACGCACCGATAAGGCAGAAAAGCCCCGTTTTCCCTTCTTCCTTTCAATATAACGATCGAATGGCATGTCGCATATTGAAGAAAACATTGTTCGCGCCGGTTTCTCTCTTCCCGGGGCGCCGGTTCCTGCAGGGATGTACCTGCCGGCGGTAAGGGTCGGCGACCTGATCTATACTTCCGGTCAGCTTCCGTTTCGGGACGGCCAGCTCCTTGAACCGGGTGGAAAGGGAAAGGTCAACGAGATCAACCAGAACGAAGCCGCAAAAGCTGCTGAAACAGTACTCCTGAATGCCCTTGCCGCCCTGAAAGGTCTTGCCGGATCGCTCGACGCCGTCGAACGGATCGTCAAGCTTACCGTGTACGTTGCAAGCGAATCGTATTTTTCAAGCCAGCATCTTGTCGCCAATGGTGCCTCCGCTCTTCTTCTGGAGTTTTTCGGAGAAAAGGGAAGACATGTCAGAAGCGCAGTCGGTGTCGCCGAATTGCCGCTCGATGCCAGTGTCGAGCTTGAGCTTGTGGCGGCATGCAAACCAGCCCCGGAGCAGTAGGGGACGTTTTCCGGAATGCCTTCAGGGTCTCATGTTTCATGAAGCCGAATGCGCTCCGATCCTCTCCGTATCCTGTTGCTTTCCCTTACCCGCAAGCAGAAAACCATGCAGTCAGAAGCCGTACGCACGTTTTGAAAAAGCTGCTTTTTTTCTGTGTACAGTCATCGATTTCATTCAAGATATCAGCAATGATCAGTTCGTTGTAAATGAGTTACAATCACTGTTTTTATAGTTGTTTTTATTGTGTTTTAATTTTTTTTATTTGCTTTTGAAAAATTCATAAAATACCTGTATTTTTTTTTGATTGAATATATTTAAAACTTTTTAATAAAAGTGATTAGTTTATTTTATTTAAGTAAAATTTTATGTTTTTTTACGTTTTTTGTATTCAAGATATACATATCTTTTTATCGCATTTTTTTACTGTCTATCTGTGTTTATTGTTTGCTTTTTATTGATTTTAATGGTCTTTTTTTTTGTTTTCTGTTTGTTGTGCTGTTTTTTTCTTCTTGTTTTTTTGTGTTTGTGCCCGGTTCATTCTTATGCTTCAGTGGTGTTCCCGTGGCATGTTCCGGCCTTGTGTTCCGTTCGTGTGAAGCGTGTTACGGAACCGGCTGCGGTCCGTTTCCATGGCTTTTCGGACTTCATGTATTGTCTTCGCGTGTTTCCTTCCCGGTCTTTCCCGAGCGGAAAGGGGTGGCTGGTTTTCGCGGGCAAGCCCGGAGGGGGTGCCGGGGGTTTCAGGAGGTTTGTAATGTTTTTTTGCGTTTTTGTTCCGCGATAGGTAAAATAGGATTCGAAGGAAAGACCTTTGGCTCTTGCTCCAATTATCAATCCCTGCGCACATGTCCCGCATCGTAACCGTTATCGTCATGATCGTCGTGCTTGTATTCGGTGTCTTCCTCGGCACCCGGATTAACAGGACGCAGCAGGCCGGCCAGGGTCCCGAGAGGAAGATGGCGGATGCCTATGACCTCATCAGGGATCTGTATGTCGACGATGTGCAGGATGACAGTCTGGTCAGTGCGGGAATAAAAGGCATGGTTGAATCGCTCGATCCCCACTCCGTGTATCTCGAGCCTGAGGAGGTTTCCTTTTCGCAGGCGGAATTCGATGGCAATTTCGACGGCATCGGCATAGAATTCGACGTCATCAACGACACCCTGCTTGTCGTTACGCCGCTTTCAGGTGGACCGAGTGCCGCAGTCGGTATTTCTGCAGGAGACCGCATTATCGCGATCGATTCCGTCTCGGCCATAGGGATCACCCACCAGGAGGTGCTGCGCAAACTCAGGGGCAAGCGGGGGACGACCGTGCTCCTGAAGGTTTTCCGCCCGCTCAGCGGAAAACAGATGGATTTTCTGGTTACCCGCGGAAAAATTTCCACATCGAGCATCGATGCTACCTTCATGCTTCAGCAAGGAACCGGCTATATCAGGCTGAGCCGGTTCGTGGCAACGACAGCCGATGAGTTCCGCAAGGCGATCGCTGCGCTGAAAAAGCAGGGGATGGTCAGGCTGGTTATCGATCTCAGGGGCAATCCGGGAGGATTCCTCGAGCAGGCCGTGGAGGTTGCCGACGAGTTCCTGCAGAAAGGGCAGCTTGTCGTCTATACGAAAAGCGCCAAGAATGCCGTGGAGGATGCCCGGTACAACGCCAAGTCCGGTGACCGTTTCGAGCAGGGCCCTGTTGCGGTGCTTGTCGACAACGGCAGTGCTTCTGCATCGGAAATTCTTGCCGGCGCGCTGCAGGATAACAGGCGTGCGATCATCATTGGCCAGCTGACCTTCGGAAAAGGCCTGGTGCAGCGCCAGTTCGAGTTCAAGGACGGTTCTGCTCTGCGCCTCACGGTCTCGAGATACTACACGCCTTCGGGCCGCCAGATACAGAGAACCTACCGCAAGGGGGGCGAGGGTCGCGAACTGTACTACAAGGACGCCATGCCGGATATCAAGCCCGAGAAACTGTTTGCGGATCCGGCCCGTTACCTTTTCATCGGCAACAGCGATATGTCGGTCTACCGGACCGGTTCGCTTCCGGTGCTTCTGGCGCGTCCTGAAACCGGCAAGGTGCTTCGTAAGGATCAGTACCAACTGCTGAAGGATGCGGGTGGCATTATTCCGGATTACTGGATCAGCGGGCGGCCTTACGAGGAATTTTATCAGGAGCTTTACCGTACCGGATCGTTTGAGTATCTTGCACAGAAGATTCTTGATGATCCTTCCAGCCTGGTTCAGAAGTACCGGAAATCACTTGACCGGTTCCTTGGTGATTACGTTGAGGAGACCCGCTTTGAATCGGTGGTCATGGCAATCTGTGCCGAAAAAAAGATTTCTTTCCAGAAACAGGCGTTTGTCAGGGAACGGAAAAACATCGCTCTTGCCGTGAAAGCCCGGCTTGCCCATCGTCTTTTCGGAACGGAAGGGCAGATCAGGGTCTATGTCATGCAATCCGATCCGCTGATCAGTGTTGCGTCAAGGGTTCTCGGTGAACAGCAGGCTGTTCCGCGTTAATGTCAAAACACCATTGCCAATGTCCCTGCTCGAAAAAATCAGCAGCACGACCTGTACGCTGCGCCTGAAAAACGACTGGCTGAAAATTTTTACCTGTCCGGTACCAACGTCCGATTTTCTCTCTTTTGTCGGTGTGGCTGAAATCGACGCTTCCCAGCATGCGGTGTGCAGTCTTCTGTACGATATCGATGCGGCAACGGAGTGGGTCTGGAAAACCAGGGAGATGCGGGTTCTCAGGGAACTTTCCGACGATGACGGACGTATCGTGTACCAGCTTGTCAGTGCGCCCTGGCCGATTTCCGACCGTGAAATCATCTCCCGCTCGCAGGGTTATATCGATCCGGAAACCTCCGAGGTGTTCATCAAGCTTGAGGCTGTGCCGGATTATCTGCCTCTGGATGACCGGTATGTTCGGGTTCGGCAGGTTGAAGGCGCATGGAACATCCTGCCGCTCGGCGAGAACTCCTGCAGGGTGGTTTTCAGGCTGCATATCGAGCCGGGAGGCGAGATTCCCGCATGGCTGGCCAATATTGCCGTTATCGATACCCCCTACCATACCTTGAACAATATGCGACAGATGGTGAAGAAAGAAAAGTACCGCATTCCGGTTGAAGCTCCTTTCAAGAAGTCGCCTGGAGATATTATCCAGAATTACCAGGACTTTATTTCCGAATAGGTTTCAGGGAGAATTTACCCGACAGCCGGTATTTGTATTTTTTCATCAAACGTTTCTTTTCTATGGATGTCCATTCGGCGCTGCAGGCAAACTGGGATTTTCGGGTCGAACACAAGGGGATAAGGATTTTTTCTTCGAAAGTGAAAAATTCCGAGGTGCTCGGTTTCAAGGGTGAAGCCGAATTTCCTGTGACCTTCAGGAAGCTGATAAGTCTTTTTTACGATACCGCCAATTATCACCGCTGGGTTCACCAGCTTGCGGATATGAACGTGCTCGAAAAGAACGACTGTCTCGAGTATGTCGTGCGCCAGGTCATCAATGCTCCGTGGCCACTGCAGAAGAGGGAGATGATCGTGCGCACGGGACTGGCTCAGGCAGGGGAAAACACCGTGGCCGTCACGATGACCGGGGAGCCCGACTATCTGCCGCGTAATTCGCAGTATCACCGGATACGGCACTGTATGGGGTTATGGGTCTTTACTCCTGCCGATAACGGCAACGTCCACATCACGTTCGTTATGCATGTCAACCCCGGCAGCGACGTTCCTTCGCCGGTCAGCAACAGTGCGATGTTCGAAGTGCCCTTCTACTCGTTGCAGAACATGAAGAATCTTCTGACCAGCGCATCCTACAATCCGCCATACCCCGAGGAGATCGAGAATCACCTCTGCATTATCTGAGCTGTTCGTGGCAGGCCCTGATCAGTTTCCGGCTTTGAACGGGAACAGCCCCCACTTCCTGGCAGACGGTGCCGGCGGCAAGGTTCGCGATGGTTGCGCTGCTCACGATATCGAGGCCGGCGGCTGCTCCCAGAGCCAGCACACCGATGACCGTGTCGCCGGCGCCTGATACATCGGCTACTTCAAGCGAAGCCGCAGGGATGTGGGTGAACGAGCCGTTGTAGATGGTCATGCCCTTTTCGCTTCTCGTTACCACGATGTTTTCGGCTTCGAGTTTCTCCTGGAGTTTCAGGCAGGCCTCCTCGACTTCCCGGTTTTCGTTGTGCACCACCGTGCCGAGAGAAGACGCGAGCTCGGAAAGATTCGGCTTGAAGACCGTGCAGTTCCGGTAATCGAAAAACCCCTGCAGTTTCGGGTCGACAAGCACCGGAATATCGTGGCTCTGAGCAATGCCGATGATCTCGGCGATCAGGCTGGTGGTCAGTACCCCCTTGTTGTAGTCCTCGAGAATGACGGCGTCGATCGAGCCGGCAAGATCACGCAGCTTTCCTGCAATGCTTTTTTCGATCGGCTCCCTGACCGGCGAGCGGCTCTCGAAGTCGACCCTGGTGATATGGTGGTTCTGCGAGAGGATTCTTGTCTTGCAGGTGGTCGGACGCGATGCATCGGTTACGAGATAGTCTGCCCGAAGTCCGTGGCTTCTGAACAGGTCGACGAGCACTTCACGGCCGGCATCGTCGCCGGTTACCCCGATCAGAAACGTTTCTGCTCCCAGGGAGAGGGTGTTGCGCGCAACGTTTGCCGCTCCGCCGAGACGGTTGTCTTCATGCGTGACGTCCACGACGGGCACGGGGTATTCCGGCGAGATGCGGGAAACATGGCCGAAAATGTATTTGTCCAGCATGATGTCTCCGATAACGGCGATTTTCAGCCGGGCGAATGACTCGATGATCTGCTCGATCGGGAGAGATAGCATGAAATGAAACGGTTTATTGCGATGCCAGTCGAGGCGGCAAGGGTTCCTTACTGCGTATAGGTAACAAAAATAGCGCTAAATTCCAGAATAACCGCAAAGCGTCAATGCGGGGGTTTTATTTTTTACGAATTTTTGTTATAATTAAAGCTAATCATTTTTAAGCTTTATCTTGAAAAGCATATACGGCCATGTTCGACAGTCTCAGTGATAAACTTGAGCTTGCCTTCAAGAAACTTGCAGGGCAGGCAACCATAAACGAAATCAACATCGGTATCGCCATGCGCGATATCAAGCGGGCGCTGCTCGGTGCGGACGTCAACTACAAGGTTGCCAAGAAGCTTGTCGAGGATATCCGCGAGAAGTCCCTCGGCGAACAGGTCATCAAAAGTGTTTCTCCGGCGCAGATGATCGTCAAGATCGTCAACGACGAGCTTACCGACATCATGGGCGGTGAAAACAAGCCGCTCAACCTTGCTCCGAAAAAGCTTCCGGCAATCATCATGGTTGCGGGCCTGCAGGGTTCGGGTAAAACAACCTTCTGCGCGAAGCTTGCCAGAAGACTGAAAAAAAGCGGCAAGAATCCCATGCTGGTTGCTGCTGACGTTTACCGGCCTGCAGCGATCGACCAGCTGAAAACCCTCGGCGAGCAGGTCGAGGTTCCCGTGTTCGCCATCGAGGAGCAGGATGCCATGAAAGCCGCCATGCAGGGCCTCGAGGCCGCCAGGGCTGCGGCAAAGGATGTGCTGATCGTCGATACCGCCGGACGGCTGCAGATCGACGAGAAGATGATGGCAGAGGCCGAAGCGATCAAGCATGCGCTGAAGCCGGACGAACTGCTCTTTGTCGTCGATTCCATGATGGGTCAGGAAGCCGTGAACACCGCAAGGGAGTTCAACGAGCGTCTCGATTTCGACGGTGTTGTGCTTACCAAGCTGGACGGCGATGCGCGCGGCGGCGCAGCCCTCTCCATCAGGCAGGTTGTCGAGAAGCCCATCAAGTTCATCAGCATCGGTGAAAAGGTTGACGATCTCGACCTGTTCTATCCTGACCGTATGGCACAGAGGATTCTCGGCATGGGCGATATCGTGAGTTTCGTCGAAAAGGCGCAGGAGACGATCGACCTCGAGAAAACCATGCAGATGCAGAAGAAACTCATGAAGAATGAGTTCGATCTGAATGACTTTTTCGACCAGCTGCAGCAGCTCAAGAAGATGGGTTCCATCCAGGGGCTTATCGAGATGGTTCCCGGCCTGAACAAGATGGTGCCGAAACAGGAGATCGACAAGCTCGATTTCAGGCCTATCGAGGCGATGATCAACTCGATGACGAAACAGGAAAAGGCCAACCCCGATATCATCAACGGCAGCCGCCGTCAGCGTATCGCCCGGGGGAGCGGCACGAAGGTGCAGGATGTCAACCTGCTGCTCAAGCAGTTCGGCGAAATGAAGAAGATGATGCGCTCGGTTTCGAAACTGTCGCAGTCCGGCAGGAAGATCACCTCGCAGAATCTTGCACTTGACAAGTTTTTAAAACGATAATGTATTTTCAGCTGTTAACATCAACTAAACTATTGAAGCATTGGTAAAGATCAGACTTAAAAGGGCCGGAAGAAAGAAGATGCCGTTCTATCAGATTGTTGCTGCCGATTCACGCGCACCGAGAGACGGCAAGTTTCTGGAAGTTGTCGGCCACTATCAGCCTACAGCGAAACCGCATGCCGTCACCCTCAAGAAAGACCGTGTTTCCTACTGGATGCAGACCGGCGCACAGCCGACCGATACGGTCCGCAGCCTTATCCGTTCGACAGGCCTTCTTTATGAACTGAGGCTGCGCAGCCTTGGCCGCAGCGAAGCCGATGTCACCGCCGAGATGGAAAAATGGCAGGAAAAACAGGCTGAAAGGCGGCAGAAGCGTCTTGCTGTGAAGACCCGCCGCCGTCAGGCAAAAAAGGCTGCCGAGGCAAAAGCCGAGGGCGGAGAAGCCTGAAGCGGGGCAGGGCGTCACTGTTTTCCGGATGCAGCTGTATCTGACGGGAACCATACTCAGGCCGAAAGGACTGAAAGGCGAGGTCAAGGTGCTGCCGGTGACGGATTATCCCGAGCGTTTTCTTACGCGAAAAGCCTATTATACGGGGAAAACGGACAGCGAGGCGGTGCTCCGCAACGTTGTCCACGCCTCGCTTGCCAAAGGCTTTGCGTGGCTGTTTTTTGAAGGAATTGAAAACCGTGAAGCGGCTGAGGCCATCTGCGGCATGAACCTCTATATCGGGGAACAGGAGCTGCAGCCGATGCCTGAAGGGCGTGCCTACCTGCATGATCTTGTCGGTCTCACGGTTATCGACGGCAGCGGCCGTGAAGCCGGGGTCGTGACCGGTGTTCTGCAGATGCCTGCCCATGAGGTGTACGAAGTGACGATGAGCGACGGCAGGGTGATCCTGTTGCCTGCCATCGAGGAATTTGTCGAAGAGATCGATACCGTGAGACATCGGATGGTTGTCCCGCGCTTTGAAGAGTTTTTGTGATCCCATGGTTCTTGATACGTATTGACGGCCGGAGGCATCATGGCACCATTACGGATTGATGTGATCTCCGTTATTCCGGGTTTTTTCGATTCGCCGCTCCAGAACGGCCTGATTGCGATAGCCAGGAAAAAGCAGTATGCGGAAATCCATGTGCACAACCTGCACGATTACGGGCTTGGCCGGTACAAGCAGGTTGATGACACCCCGTTCGGCGGGGGGGCCGGCATGGTGATTCGTCCCGAACCGGTTTTTGCGTGCATTGAAGGTCTCCTTGCCGAAAGAAGGTACGATGCGGTTATCTTTCCGACACCTGACGGAAAACCCTTCGACCAGCCGCAGGCAAACCGGCTTTCCCGCACGGAAAACCTCATGCTGCTTTGCGGACATTACAAGGCTGTTGACGAGCGTGTTCGCCAGAAGCTCGTCACACTCGAGGTCTCGATCGGCGATGTCGTGGTTTCAGGCGGCGAGATACCTGCTCTTTTGATTATGGATGCGGTGCTGAGGCTTATTCCGGGCGTTATCGGCGACGGCGAATCGGCCCTCAGCGACTCCTTCCAGAATGGCCTGCTTGATTGTGCGTATTACACCAGGCCGGCGGAGTTCAGGGGAATGAAGGTTCCCGATGTGCTGTTGTCGGGACATCACCGCAACATCGAGAAATGGCGTTACGAAAACGCCAGGCAGCGGACGCAGGAACGGCGTCCCGATCTGCTTGAAAACAAGGTTTTTGAAGAGTAAAGGAAAAAATAACGTAAATAGTTGTCGAAAAATGGATCAGTTAATTCAGTTAGTTGAAGCCACACAGAGCAGAACCGATTTTCCCGAGATCAACCCCGGCGATACCGTGAGGATCCAGCTGAAGGTTATCGAAGGCGAAAAAGAGAGGCTGCAGGCTTTCGAGGGCGTTGTTATCAGCGATCGCGGTGCCGGTGGTTCCAAAACCATCACCGTCCGCAAGATCTCCCACGGCGTGGGTGTCGAGAGGATCATTCCCGTCAACTCCCCGAACGTCGAGAGCGTTACCGTTCTGAAGCACGGCAAGGCAAGAAGGGCAAAACTTTTCTACCTGCGCAAGCGTACCGGCAAAGCCGCTCTCAAGGTCAAGGAGCGCAAGGCTGTCGAAAAGGCCTGAACCGATTCCGTCCCGAACCGGCAGGCTCCCGTGATGCCTGCCGGTTTCCTTTTTTTCCGTTCTGTTGCCGGTTCTTTTTTCTGTCCGGGGCCGCCTGAAGCAGGGGCGCCGCTCAGCCCCTTTTCCGGCTGTCATTCCTTCATCGTGTGCCGGTTGTGCCTGTGAGCAGTGATATCATTCCGGGTTTCGCCTTCCGGCAGGGCATGCCGCTTGCGAAGCCGTCCGCGCGGGATTCGTAACATCTTGAACGAGAGACAGTGATGATGCAGATAGGAGACTACCGCCTGTTTTCCCTTGACGTGCAGGACTTTGCGCTTGACGGCGGCGCCATGTTCGGGGTCGTCCCGAAAGTGCTGTGGGAAAAACTGGCTCCTGCGGATGAACTGAACCGCGTGCAACTGAAGGCGCGTCTGCTCCTGATTTCCGGCCGGGGAAGGCACATCCTGGTCGATACCGGCATGGGTTCGGCCTGGAGCGACAAGCTTCGTTCCATCCATCTTCTCTCGGAATGCCGGCTTGAATCCTCCCTGACGGCTCTTGGCCTGCGGCCTGACGATATTACCGACATCATTTACACCCATCTGCATTTCGATCATGTCGGCGGCTCTTTCAGGCCTGCCGTCGAGGGACTCGAACCGGTCTTTCCCCGCGCCCGGCACTACGTGCAGCGGGAGAACCTTCTTTGGGCTCGGCAGCCCAACCAGAAAGAGAAGGTCAGTTACTCGGCGGCATTTGTCGAAGCGTTCGGCAGGCTTCCCGCTGTCGAGCTGATCGACGGCGATACCACCCTTTTTAAAGGCATAGAGCTTTTTGTGAGCCATGGACACACCAGAGGGCAGCAACTCGTGCGGGTCAGCGGCGGCGGCCGGTCGCTCGTGCACGGCGCCGATCTCGTGCCATCCTCGGCGCATCTCCCGCTGCCTTGGGTGATGGGCTTCGATGTCGAGCCGCTTACGGTCATCGACGAGAAAACCGCACTGCTCGAGCAGGTGCTCGAGGGCAACGAGACGCTCTTTTTCGGCCACGATCCCTTCAACGAGGCGGCAAAGCTCAAGAGGAGCGAAAAGGGGATCACTGCAGACCGTTTCGTGACCCTGTGAGGGATCGCATGGATATGCCGCAGGTATTGCCGCCTGAACTTGCCGGGCCTTTCAGGGAGAAGGTTTTCACCTTCTATCTCCGGAACTGCCGGTCTTTCCCCTGGCGGGAGACCCGAGACCGGTATGCCGTCATGGTGAGCGAAGTCATGCTGCAGCAGACGCAGGCCGCGCGCGTGGTGCCGAAATTCACGGCATGGATGGAGCGCTTTCCCGACCCTGCCGCGCTTGCCTCCGCTTCGCTCAGGGAGGTGCTGGCATTCTGGAGCGGCCTCGGCTACAACGCCCGGGGGCAGCGGCTGCAGGCCTGCGCGCGCATGGTGATGGCGTGTTATGGCGGCGTCGTTCCCGGCAATCCTGAGGAGCTGAAGCGGCTCCCCGGCATCGGAGACTATACCAGCAGATCCATTCCTGTTTTTGCCGATAACCTCGATGTCGCAGCAATCGATACCAACATCAGGCGCATCATCATTCATGAGTTCTCCCTGCCGCACGACAGCCCGAAACAGCGCATACTGGCAGCCGCAGAGCAGCTTCTGCCGCAGGGCCGAAGCCGTGACTGGCACAATGCGCTCATGGATTACGGAGCGCTCTTTCTCACCAGCCGTGCGACGGGCATCCGGCCCCTGACGAAACAGTCGAAATTCCACGGTTCCAGGCGATGGTACCGGGGTCGGGTACTGAGGGAGCTTGTCGGTTCCGGGCAGGTTTTTCTCGATGATCTGGAAGCAAAGTACGGCGACTGTCCCTGGGGTCTTCACGACATCATCGGCGGTCTTGTCCGCGAAGGACTCGTGGATGATGCAGGACGAGCCGATGGCGGGGAAAGGGTGCTGCGGATACGGGACAGGTAGGGGGTTGCCGGATCAAGCGGTTTCCCGCGCTGCTCATCGTTGCCGGTTCAGGCAGTGGATCCCGTTTTTCTCTGCTGTCCAGTAAGCGCATTCCGAAGGAACCGACGAGCATATTTCCTGATACGATCCCGATATCTTCGAGATGATGATCGGATATCTGGCGTTCTTTTCCAGGTTTTTGCAGGCATCTTCGAAACTCGCCCTTTTCGCCCTGTCCAGACGGATCATCTCGCGGGCAAGATTGTCGAGAAAAACCGATTCAGTGTACACCGATCCCGGGTGGAGCGGTCGGCAGACGCGCTCGCCGAGAGCGACGACCCGGGCATTCCGGATGTATTCGAGCGCCTGGTCAAGCGAGAGGATGCGTGGCTCGAACTTGCCGATCTTCCTTTCCAAACGTTTTCTTTTCAAGCCGTTGCCGGCAGGGGATGGCGGTGTTTCAAAAAAATCCAGCATTTTCCGGATACCCTCCAGCACGGAGCCGTCCCTGTAGTCCTTTATTGATGCCATGGTGTTCTCTGCGTCATAACGTTATTGCATGGGTTGGCGAAGTACGGTGTTCCATTTTGACTGAACTCGTGGAGCCGTTCGATTGCCGGTTCTGTTTCGGAAAGGAGCCCTCCACACTTCGTTGTTCCCGTTGGTGGTGAAAAAAGATGCGGGACTGGTGTGTTTCTCCGGCAATATATGAAAATACGGCAAAAAAACGTTATTGCATCGGCTGGCGAAGCACGGTTTTCCATTTTGATGGATCGGTTTTCCGGATATCGCAAAGATGGATTTTATGATGCCTGCCGTGCGGCTTGCAACCGCAGGCGGCGATGAACCGGTACAGGCGTTCTATGGTCTGGCGCTCCTCCGCATCCATGCCGAGATGCATGATCTGCGCGCAGTGACCTTCGCTCAGGGCTTCGAAACGCACCGCTTCGAGAGCCGGCAGGGAGCGTTCTTTCTGCAGCCTGTTCCTGGCTTCCTCAACCGTCGCGTGGTTCACGAAATCAGGCTGCATGATCATGATGGTCCATTCCCAGCCGGCCCGGTTTTCAAGTGAAAAGGTTGCCAGGCTGTTTGTCCCCCAGAGCTCCTCGAGCGGCATCGGAGCATAATCGAGCTGGAGCGGTCCCCTGCATACCAGGCGCCTGATGGTGGAGGAGAGTTCCAAAAGCGTTCCGATGCCATCACGGAAGCTTCTGGAAACACACGGTTTGCCCCTGCCGTCCAGCATCAGGAAATTCATTTCAGGAACATCGATCCCCGATGCCCGGGTTGCGGAAGGATAATAGAGCTGTTTCAATTCCTTTCTGAAATCAAGCCTGTTCATGGTTTTGCACGGCTTTCGGGCACACCCGGGGAACGGCATGGACCGGTTTGGTCAAAGACCGGCAGCGCATTCCAGGGTGTAAGCCGGAAAGGCCGCTGCGGGTTCAGTATCAGGAAGGGTGGTTGCGTGTAAAATACGTGCTTTTTTTTCAGAATTCAAACCTTTTGTGGCATAAATCTGAAATTGCCGTGAAGCGGAGTCCGGGCGATCGGGGGCCCGGACCGGAGCAGAAACAGGGAGGGTAGGGAACGCCGGGTTATTCGGTATTGTACACCATGTTCAGCGCACTGTATACCTTGTCGATCTCCTGGGCGTATTTCTCGGTGATTGCCTTGCGTTTCAGTTTCAGGGTCGGGGTCATGTCGCCCTTTTCAACACTGAAGGCCTCGTCGATCAGGAGGAACTTGCGAACCTTCTCGTGCGTGGCAAGCTGGCGCGAAATGGTGCGCACGAGCTTTTCGTAGATCTGCTGCACGGCCTTGTTCTCGATCAGCTCCCTGTTTGAGGCTGCAGCAATCGAGTTCTGCGCGGCAAATTCAGCAAGTTTTGCGAAGTCGGGCACGATGATGGCAATGAGGAACGGCCGTTTTTCGCCGATGACGATGACCTGATCGACGAACGGGCTTTCGGAAATCAGGTTTTCGATCGGCTGCGGAGCGATGTTCTTGCCTCCTGATGTGACAATGATGTGCTTTTTCCGGTCGGTGATCTTCAGATAGCCGTCACGGTCGATCTCTCCGATATCGCCGCTGTAGAACCAGCCGTCCCTGATCACCTTGCTGGTTGCGGCCTCGTCCTGCCAGTACCCCTTCATGATGTTGGGGCCCTTGAGCAGTATCTCGCCGTCTTCGGCGATTTTCACCTGTACGTTCGCCACGGCAGGCCCCACCGTGCCGAACTTGATCTTTTCGGGCCGGTTCACGTTTGTGACCGGTGAGGTTTCCGTCAGGCCGAATCCTTCGAGAATGGGAATCTCGAGCGCCTGGAAGAACTCGCCGATTTTCTGGGAGAGGGCAGCACCACCCGACACGAAGTAGCGCAGACGGCCCCCGAATTTCTTGCGGATTTTGTGGTACACCAGCTTGTCGGCCAGGTTGTGCTGCATGGAAAGCGGCAGCGATACCCGGTTTTTCTGGTTCATCTCCCGGTAGAACTCCTCCCCGGTTTTTACCGCCCAGTTGAAGATTTTCTGCTTGATGGCGCTCTGGCCCGAGACCTGCTTGAGCATGTTGATCTTCATGCGGTCGAACAGCCTCGGCACCGTGAAGATGATGGTGGGCTTCGCCTCCGAGATGTTCAGCGAGATGGTTTCGATGCTTTCGGCAAGATAGATGGCCGCACCGCAGGCAAAGAGCAGGTAATAGCCGCCCGTGCGTTCATAGGCGTGCGAAAGCGGCAGGAACGAGAGGCTGCAGTCGGTTTCGTCGAGCCTGATCACCGTGGAGCATGATTTCACGTTTTCACAGAGGTTGCGGTGCGTCAGCATCACTCCCTTGGGCAGTCCGGTCGTGCCGGAAGTGTAGATGATGGTGGCGATATGCTGGGGCTCGACCTTGATGCCGTCGAGAATCCAGGGTTTTTCCTCGAGAATGTTCCTGCCGCTCTCTTTGGCGTGGTTCAGGTCGATGACATCCTCGATGGGTTCGTCGAGCTTGTTGAGCACGATCACCAGGCTGAGGTCCGGCAGGTTCTGCCAGATGGAGAGGATCTTGCCGAGCTGCAGCATGTTCGAGACCACGATGCCCTTGGCGCTGCAGTTCTTCAGGATATATTCGATCTGGTTGGGCGGCAGCGAAGGGTAGAGCGGGACATCGATCGCTCCGATATTGAGGATCGCCATGTCGGCCAGGTACCAGCCGGGCCGGTTTTCGGAGAGAATGGCCACCCTGTCCTGCGGTGCGATGCCGTTTTCCCGGAGAAAAGCTGAAAAGCAACGGACATCCTGCTCAAGCGATTCGTACGGAATCGGTGCATAGACGCCGTTGATTTTCCGGGCAATGGGGAATTTGTCCTTCTTGTCCCGGAAATGGCTGAAAACGGAGGAGAAAAGCTCGGGTAAGGTATGAAAGTCAGGGTTGATGAGTCCCATAGAGCGCCGGTGTTAATGGGAAGCTCAATTTTTTTGTCCGTCAATTGAGCATTCCTGGTCTTGTGGAAACAGAGTTCGAAAAAGGCGGCAGAAAGAACAAAGAAGGAAGGATCAATCCGATTAACCAAATAATTAACAATACAATATTATCTTTGCAAAGAGCGTTTGGTACTTTACGGTATCTTTTATGTCTGTTTTTTACCCGTTTTATGCAGTTAAAGAAAAATAAGAGTAATAGTTTGCCGGGGTATGCCGGTCTTCTCGTTGGCATTGTTCTCATCATCTACCTTTTCAGCCAGATCGATCTTGCAGGTGCCGTCGAGCGGATATCCTCGATCGGGTTCTCTTCGGTGCTCATCCTCATGCCGTTCATGGTGCTGCACGTCGTCGAGACCTTCGCCTGGATCAAGGTGTTCCCTCCCGGTTCTCCGGCAATCCCTTTTTTCCCGCTCCTGAGGATACAGGTCATCGCCGAAACCGTCTCCATGACGCTGCCTGCAGGCATCGCTGTCGGCGAGCCGCTCAGACCCTATCTCTGCAAGCGCTTTATCGGGCTCCCCGTGCCGGGATCCGTGGCCAGCGTCGCGGTCCGCAAGCTCATGCTCGGTGCGGCTCAGGGACTGTACACCCTCGTCGGGGCGCTTGCCGGCTACGGCTTCCTGCAGGAGGTTTCCCGTTACATCATCGGTTTCGGCCATCTTGGCACGCTCATGGTCCTTGCGGGTCTCGGCGTGTTTCTCCTGTTCATGCTTTTTCTCCTGCTTCTGCTGAACGGCAGCGTGGCGCAGCAGCTCCACCGGCTGCTCATGCTCGTACCGTTCACGAAGGTCAAGACGTGGCTGCTGGCCAAGGAGTCGGGTTTTCTCGATACCGACCAGGCGCTCGGCAGTTACCGGGGAACCCCTTCGGGAGGCTGTTTTGTGGCGATGACATATTATGTCCTTGCGTGGTTTATGCTTACGGCGGAGAGTTATATTATATTGAAGCTGTTGGGAGTCGAGATCCCCTTTTACCAGATTTTTGCCATCGATATTGCGCTTGCCATGCTCCGCTCGCTGTTTTTCTTCATCCCGTCCGGGCTCGGCGTGCAGGATCTCGGTTATCTGATTTTTTTTCAGGCCATCGGCCTGCACGATTTTTCGGCTGCCGGCGCGGCGTTCGTTTTGTTGCGGCGCTTCAAGGAGGCGCTCTGGTATGCCGCCGGTTACGGCCTGATGCTGCTTTCAGGTGTGCACCTGAAGGATGCGGAACGTGAGGGTGAGAGCGATTCATGAAGAAGAAGATCCTGTTTGTTTGCGGTTCGATGAACCAGACCACCCAGATGCACCAGATTGCCGGGTGGCTGGGCGATTACGACTGCTATTTTTCACCGTTTTTCAGTGACGGGCTGCTCGGTCTTGCCAGCGGCATGGGCCTGCTCGAATTCACCATCCTGGGCAGGAAGCGTTCCGGCAGGGCTCTCCGGTACCTGATCGGCCAGGAACTGCAGCTCGACATCGGCGGGGTATCCCGCGATTACGATCTTGTGGTGACCTGTACGGACCTCATCGTGCCGAAAGAGATCCGCCGGAGGAGAATCGTGCTGGTGCAGGAGGGAATGACCGAGCCTGAGACCGTGCTTTTCCATCTCGCGAGGAATTTCCGCTGGGTGCCGCGCTGGGTGGCAGGTACGGCAACCACAGGCCTGAGCGATGCGTACGAGAAGTTCTGCGTGGCCAGCGAAGGGTATCGCGACCTCTTTATCCGCAAGGGGGTGAACCCCGGGAAAATCGTGGTGACCAGCATACCGAATTTCGACAACTGCGAGCAGTACCTCCACAACGATTTCGGGCACCGCGATTTCGTGCTGGTGTGCACCTCGGACAACCGGGAGACTTTCGTGTACGAGAACCGCAGGAAGAACATCGAGAAATACCTTGCAATGGCAGACGGTCACCAGCTTATCTTCAAGCTCCATCCGAACGAGAATGCCCCGAGGGCTGTTCGCGAAATCAACACCTGGGCTCCCGGGAGCCTGGTGTTCACCGAAGGCGCCACCGAGGAGATGATCGCGAACTCACGGATGCTGATCGCGCAGTTCTCCTCGACGATTTTCGTGGGCTCCGCGCTCAACAAGACCGTGCATTGCGGGCTGCATCCCGAGGAGCTGCGGGCGCTCACGCCGCTGCAGAACAAATCCGCCGCACGCCGCATCGCCGATGTGTGCCGCAATGTCATCGACGGATAGGAGCCCGGTATGAAGCGTGTTGCCATCATTCCTGCGCGGGGAGGCTCCAAGGGGCTGCCGCAGAAGAACATCTACCCGGTCGCCGGCCGTCCGCTGCTTGCCTGGAGCGTGCAGCAGGCTCTCGACGCCGAACTTGTTGACCGCGTGTTCGTCTCCACCGACGATCCCTGTATCGCACGGGTGGCGCTCGACGCCGGTGCGGAGGTCATCGAACGTCCGGCTGAACTCGCCGGCGACCGGTCGACATCCGAATCGGCCCTGCTGCATGCCCTGGAGGTGCTCGAATGCGAACGCTCGATTCCTGTCGGGCTCGTGGTGTTCCTGCAGGCAACCTCGCCGTTGCGGAAGCCGGGAGACATCGACCGTGCGATCCGGCGTTTCGGCGAGGAAGGTGCCGATTCGCTCATCTCGGTCACCAGGCTCGACGATCTTACCCTGTGGGAGCAGCGTGTCCACGGCTGGGAGAGCGTGAATTTCGACTGGCGGAACCGCGGCATGCGCCAGGACCGGGCCGTACAGTATATCGAGAACGGTTCCATCTATCTCTTCACCCCTGAAGTGCTGAAGAGCTCCGGAAACAGGATCGGCCCGAAGCTTGCCGTCTACGAGATGGAATTCTGGCAGACCTGGGAGATCGATACGCTTGAGGAAATCGATTTAATCGAGTATTACCTGTTCAAGAAAAACCTGGCAACCCAGGCTTCAGACCCCGAGAACCCATTATAATCGACACCATGCAATTCTTTCTTTCCACCGATCTCGCGATCGGCGTCAACGCAGCCCTGAACCTGCAGGAGCAGGTGCGGCAGGCGGGCATCAGGAAACCGGGCATCATCTATGACGCCAACCTCTCCTCGAACCTCTATTTCCAGGACGTGCTGAAAGGCCTCCGCGGCCGGTTCGACCAGCATGTCGTGTACGGTAACGAGTTCAGGGGAGAGCCCACCTACACCCATCTTGAGAACGTGGCGGAGTTTTTCCGCTCGAACGTCCCCGACGGCATCGTGGCCATCGGGGGCGGCAGCACGCTCGATCTCGGCAAGGGAGTGGCGCTGCTGCTCACCAACCCGGTTCCCGCGCTTTCGCTGAAAGGGTTCCCGGCAGACGTGCTCGACCCGGTTCCGCTCGTCACCGTGCCGTCGCTGCTCGGCAGCGGCGCCGAGATCAGCTACAATGCGGTCTTCATCGACGAGGCCGAAGGGCGCAAGCTCGGCATCAACAGCAGGAAAAACTTTCCGAAAAAGACCGTGATCGATCCCCAGCTCTCCATGACCGCTCCGATGGAGAGCGTGATCGCCTCGGCCATGGACAGCCTCGTGCACTGCGTGGACAGCTTCGGTTCCCGGAAGCACACCCCGTTCAGCAGGATATTCGCCATCGAGGGGTTCCAGCGAACCTTTTACGCGCTGCAGCAGGGGCAGCTCGACCGGGCGGAATCGCGCATCGACCTTGCCATCGGCAGCGTCTGCGGCACCACGGCGCTCATGAACTCCGGTGACGGTCCCACCAACGGCTTCGCCTACTACCTCGGCGTCAAGCACAAGGTGCCGCACGGTCTTGCCGGCGCGATCTTTCTCAAGGAGGTCATGCGCTACAACCATACCCACGGCTACGACAAGTATGCGCTCCTGAACCCCATGCGCAGCTCGCCCTCCCCCAAAGAGGCTGTTCAGGAACTGCTCGGGGAGATGGACGAACTGTACCGGCAGCTCCAGATACCCAACCTCGTCCCGTACGGCTACGGCAAGGGGAACGCCGCGGAACTGGCCAGAAAGGCATCCGAGGCGCTCGGCGGGTCGTTTGCCGGCAATCCCGTGGAGTTTACCGAGGAGTCTGCCCGGCAGGTGATCTACAACCTGACCTGAGGGCACCGCTATTACCGTTATTGCGCGTTATGATTCCTGCGTTGGGCGGGAACGTCATGCGACAGATTGTTCAACCCGAGATAATTCTTATGATAAAAGGGGGAAACGGAAAACCATTCATCACTGAATCTCGGGAAACCTCACGTAACTTGCTAAAACAAAAAAAATGGCAGGAGCTGAACTCATAGGCCGCGAGGAGCTGGCCGAAATACAGGAACTTTTCAGTCGCGAAAAAGTGAACCTCTACCGCTACGGCGGGGGCAACTACAAGGCGCGCGAGTTTGAAAAGCGTTTTGCCGATTTCATGGGCGTGCAGTACGCGCACTCGGTGTCGTCGGGCACGGCAGCAATCCACTGCGCACTTGCCGGCGCAGGCATCGGTCCCGGTGACGAGGTGATCACCACGGCATGGACCTTCATTGCTCCGGTCGAGGCCATCAGTGCGCTCGGCGCGGTGCCGGTGCCGGTCGAGATTGACGAGACCTACCACCTCGACCCGGAGGAGATCGAAAAAGCCATCACCCCCGCCACGAAGGCCGTGGTGGCCATTCCCATGTGGGCTCCGCCAAAGATGCAGGAGATCGAGGCAATCTGCCTGAAACACGGCCTCACGCTTATCGAGGATGCCGCGCAGGCGCTCGGCGCATCGTACAGGGGGCGCAAGCTCGGCACCATCGGCAGGGTGGGCAGCTTCTCCTTCGATGCCGGCAAGACGCTGCATACCGGCGAGGGAGGCATCATCGTCACCAATGACCGGGAGGTGTACGACCGGGCCGCGGAATTTTCCGACCATGGTCACATGCACCTCGACGGGCTGCCGCGAGGCAAGGACCCTCGCCGGGCCAAGGGGCTGAACCTTCGCCTGAGCGAGGTGACGGCCGCCATCGGCCTGGCGCAGCTCCGGAAGATCGAGCACATCCTCTCGAAGGCAAAGGAGAACAAGCAGCGCATCAAGGAAGCCATCCGCCATCTCGGCAACATCACACTCCGGCCATTTTCGGACGAGGAGGGTTCGCAGGGCGATACCCTGATCTTCCGCGTGCGCGACCGCGAGGCGGCGCTGCGGTTCGAGGCGCACCTGATGGAGCGGGGATTCGGCACGAAGATCCTTCCCGAAGCGCTCGACTGGCACTTTGCAGGCGTCTGGGGCCATCTGCTGCCGGAGTTCGACCGTTATCGCGGCGTGGATCTCGAAACCCTCTGGCCCCGGACCGGCGCCATGCTGCGCAGCAGCATCTGCCTGAACATCCCGGTGCTGATGGACGACGCCATCATCGGACGGCTCATCGAGGCAATCATCACCGGATCGGAGAAGATCGGGTAGCAGGGAAGCGTCGCTCAAGAAAACAGGCTGCCGCCCCGGACGAGTGTCCGGGGCGGCTTTTTTTTGTCTCGTGAAACCGGACTGAAACAATCGTCTCACTGTATCAGGAACAGCGTCACTGTCTCAGGCAGCAACACGTCCACGACGGCGAACACCGGTGGGAGCGGCTGGGCGCCATGGGCGGACTGAGCCGGTAACCGGTTTTCATGCAATAACTTGAAGCCGACAGCAATATGACTTCCTTATGCTGGCACGGTAGTTGTATAAAGACTCGCGGAAGCGACCCCCAACGTAACCGGAGCAGTCATCATGACAACCCCCAGCAAGATCAGGAGCCTCGCAGCAGCAATCATCCTCACCATCGCAATGGCGACCCCGGCAATGGCCGTCG
>Ga0233420_10000339_pt1 | contig 20717 bp, 15 predicted proteins | sample Watercolumn_Mata_4_FD_183009 | JGI IMG/M metagenome (GOLD analysis project Ga0233420, IMG submission 183009) | Freshwater microbial communities from Lake Matano, South Sulawesi, Indonesia - Watercolumn_Matano_2014_102_MG | ecosystem: Environmental > Aquatic > Freshwater > Lake | place...
CCATCGCAGCAAGGCGTATGTCGGCATCGCCGAACAGGCCGAGGCGCTGTTGCGGGAGCTGTTGTCCGTCCCGGCCAACTATAAGGTGCTGTTCCTGCAGGGCGGCGCAACCGGGCAGTTCGCGGCCATCCCCATGAACCTGTTGCGGGGCAAGTCCACGACTTGCTATGTCAATACCGGTCTCTGGTCGAAGAAGGCCATCGGCGAGGCCAAGCGCTATTCCACGGTGAAGGTGGTCGCCAGCTCGGAGGCCGAGCAATTCCTGACGATCCCCGATCCGTCCGGATGGACGATCGATCCGGAGGCGGCCTACCTGCATTACACCTCGAACGAGACCATCGGCGGCGTCGAGTTCCCGACGATCCCCGAAGCGGGCGGACTGCCCCTGGTGTCGGACATGTCGTCCAATATCCTCTCCCGGCCGCTGGACGTCAGCCGCTTCGGCCTGGTCTACGCCGGCGCCCAGAAGAACATGGGACCGGCCGGCATCGCCGTCGTCATCGTGCGCGACGACCTCATCGGCGCGGCGTTGCCCATCACGCCCTCCATCCTGGATTACAAGCAGCAGGCCGACAACGGCTCCATGCTGAATACCCCGCCCACCTATACCTGGTATCTGCTGGGACTGGTGCTGGAATGGGTCAAGGAACAGGGTGGGGTAGGTGCCCTGGAGGCCGTGAACGTCCGCAAGGCCGGCAAGCTGTATGCCGCCATCGATCGGTCGCCGTTCTACTCCAATCCGGTCGATCCGGCCTGCCGCTCGCGCATGAACGTGCCGTTCCGCATCGCCAACGCGGAGCTGGAAAAGACCTTCCTGGCCGAGGCTCGCGAGGCCGGTCTGGTCAATCTGGAAGGCCATCGCTCGGTGGGCGGTTTCCGCGCCAGCATCTACAATGCCATGCCGGAAAGCGGCGTGGATGCCCTGCTGGCCTTCATGGCTGAATTCGAACGCAAATATGGGTGATGGCGATGTACAAGATTCTGACTTATAACAACATTTCGTCCGTGGGCCTGGATCGCTTTCCGCGCGATCGCTACGAGATCGCTTCCGAGATCCAGCATCCCGACGCGATCATGCTGCGTTCCTTCGACATGCACGGCCTGGAGATTCCGGAAACCCTGAAGGCCGTGGGCCGGGCGGGCGCCGGGGTGAACAACATCCCCGTGGCCGACTACACCCGGCGCGGGATACCGGTCTTCAACGCGCCCGGCGCGAACTCCAACGCGGTCAAGGAATTGACCATCGCCGGCATGCTGCTGGCCGCGCGCCGGATCGCCCCGGCGCTGGCCTATGCGCGCGGTCTCGAGGGCGACGACAAGGCCGTGCACACGCAGGTCGAGAAGGGCAAGAAGCAGTTCGCCGGTTTCGAACTGGCCGGCAAGACGCTGGCGGTGCTGGGGTTGGGCGCGATCGGCGTCAAGGTGGCCAATGCCGCGATGGATTTGGGCATGGACGTGGTAGGCCACGATCCGGAATTGACGGTGGAGAGCGCCTGGCAACTGTCCTCCCTGGCCAAGCGCGCGGTCAGCATCGACGACCTCATCTCCCGGGCCGACCTCGTCACCCTGCACGTGCCGCTCAATGACCACACGCGCCATATCATCAACGCGGCCCGTCTGGATTGCATGAGGAAAGGCTCCGTGCTCTTGAATTTCTCGCGCGACAAGGTCGTGGACGAAGAGGCGGTGATCAATGCGCTCAATTCAGGCCAGCTCGGCGCCTATGTCTGCGACTTTCCCAGCCGCAAGCTGCTGGATACCCCCGGCGTGATCGCGCTCCCGCATCTCGGGGCGTCCACCGCCGAGGCCGAGGACAACTGCGCCATCATGGTGGCGGACCAGCTCCGGGATTTCCTGGAAAACGGCAACATCCGCAACGCGGTCAACCTGCCCGAGGTCGTGGTGCCGCGCACCCAGGAGGTCAGGCTCTGCATCGTCAACGAGAACGTGCCGAACATGGTGGGACAGGTGACCGGCGCCCTCGCGGAGGCCAACCTCAACATCCTCGACCTGGTCAACAAATCGAAGGGAGAAGTGGCCTATACCGTGTTCGACCTCAATTCGGCCGTGCCGGAAGACACCCTGGTCCGCATCCGCTCGATCGCCGGCGTGCTGTCCGCGCGCGTTATTTAAGTCAGCCGCCCGCGATGACCGTCGATCATTCCGCTCCCGACGAAAAGCCACGGCTGGCCGATATCCGTCTGGAAATCGATGCCATCGATGACCAACTGCTGGCCCTGCTGAACCGCAGGGCCGCCTGCGCGCAACTGGTGGCGGAGATCAAGGTCGCGGCCGGCGAAATCGACTGCTTCCATCGGCCCGAACGGGAGGTGGAAGTGCTGCGGCGGATGATGGACAAGAACGAGGGACCGCTGAGTCGCGAGACGATAGGGCGGTTCTTCCGGGAGCTGATGTCCGAATGCCTGGCGCTGGAAAAGCCCCTCGGCGTCGCCTTTCTGGGACCCGAGGGCACTTTTACCCAACAGGCCGCCTATCGGCACTTCGGTCATGCCATCTGCGCGACCCCGTATCCCTCGATCGACGAAATTTTTCGCGCGGTCGAGAGCGGGACCTGCCAGTATGGCGTGGTGCCGGTCGAAAACTCGACCGAGGGCGTCATCACCCATACGCTGGACAGCTTTCTGCATTCGCCGCTGGTCATTGCCGGCGAAGTCAGCCTGCGCATCCATCACAACCTGATGTCGAACGCCGACAGCCTGGAAGCCATCCGGGAACTGTTTTCGCATCAACAGTCGCTGGCGCAATGTCGCGAGTGGCTGGACCGCTTCCTGCCCAATGTCCGGCGCACGGCGGTCAGCAGCAATGCGGAAGCCGCGCGCTGCGCGTCCGAAATGGCCGGCACGGCGGCCATCGCCGGCGAAGTGGCGGCCGAACTTTATGGCCTCGGGATACTCGAGCGCAATATCGAGGACGAGCCGGACAATACCACGCGCTTTCTGGTGATTGGCCGCCATCCCGTCGGCCCGACCGGCGGCGACAAGACGTCCCTGCTGCTGGCCATCCAGAATCACCCTGGTTCCCTGCATGGAGTGCTGGAGCCGTTCGCCCGGCACGGCATCAGCATGAGCAAGATCGAATCCCGCCCCTCGCGGCGGGCGGCCTGGGATTATGTATTCTTCGTCGATGTCGAGGGGCACCGTGACGATCCCAAGGTCGCCGAGGCGCTGGCCGAATTGCGCCGGCGCGTGACGATGCTGAAGATTCTGGGTTCGTACCCGCGGGCCCTTGGCTGACCGATCCGTAGTGTTTTCTCATGAATCCATGTGACCTCGCCGTGCCCGGTGTCAGGGGGCTCACGCCGTATCAACCCGGCAAGCCCATCGGTGAACTCGAACGCGAGCTGGGCCTCCGGAACATCGTCAAGCTGGCCTCCAACGAAAATCCGCTGGGACCCAGTCCGCTGGCGCTGAAGGCGGCCGCCCGCTGTTTGCCGGAACTGCATCTGTACCCGGATGGCGGTGGATTCGAGTTGAAAGCGGCGCTGGCCGGCAAGCTCGGCGTGACGGTCGAACAGATCACCCTGGGCAACGGTTCCAATGACGCGCTCGAACTCGTCGCGCGCGCTTTTCTCTCATCCGAGTCGGCGGCGGTCTTTTCCGAGCATGCCTTCGCCGTGTATCCGATCGTGACCCAGGCCGTGGGCGCGCGCTCGAGGGTGGCGCCGGCCCATGATGGCTCCCGGGGATCGCGTTACGGACATGATCCGGACGCCATGGCCAGGGCCGTTACGCCGGATACCCGCGTCGTCTTCATCGCCAACCCGAATAACCCGACCGGCACCTACCTGAGCCGCGCCGAACTCGAGTCATTTTTACGCGCCCTGCCGGACACCGTGATCGCCGTGGTGGATGAAGCCTACTTCGAATATGTCGGGAAGCCGGATTACCCCAACGCGCTGGACTGGCTGCCCAGTCTGCCGAATCTGATCGTGACGCGGACTTTCTCCAAGGCGTATGGGCTGGCGGGTCTGCGCGTGGGCTACGCGGTGTCCAGCCCGGAAGTCGCCGATCTCCTGAACCGGGTTCGGCAACCCTTCAACGTCAATACTCCGGCGCTGGAAGCCGCGCGCGCCGCGCTGGACGATACCGAGCACCTGGCCAGGACGGTAAGCTTGAACGACGCGGGACTGAACTTGCTCGAGGAAGCCCTGGCCAGCCGCAAGCTGGGCTGGATTCCCTCGGTCGGCAACTTCATCACCGTTGACATGGGCCGACCCGCCGCTTCCCTTTATCGGGCGCTGTTGCGGGAAGGCGTCATCGTCCGTCCGATCGCCAACTACGGGTTGCCTAACCATCTGCGCGTGACCGTGGGCACCGAGAGGGAAAACCAGACCTTCCTGCGGGCGCTGGATCGGGTCCTGGCTGAATGATCCAGCGGCTTTGCCTGATCGGCGTCGGGCTCATGGGCGGCTCCCTGGCGCTGGCCCTGCGCCGGCGCGGGCTGGTTCGGGAGATCCTGGGCGTCGATCCCGATTCCGGCAATCTCGAAGCGGCCAGGCAGCTTCGGATCGTCGATGCCGGCTACTCCGACCTGCGGCACGGCGTGAATGGGGCCGACTGGGTCGTCATTGCCGCGCCGGTCGGCGCCGTCCCGGGCATTTTGAGCGACCTCCAACCGGTTTGGAGGGAGGACGCCGTCTACACCGATACCGGCAGCACCAAGGCCGATGTCGTCGTGGCGCTGGAGCGAATGTTCGGCCGCGCACCCGCCAATTTCGTGCCGGGACATCCGATCACTGGGGCGGAGCGGTCCGGCGCCATGGCGGCCGAAGCAGGGTTGTTCGAAAACCGGCGGGTCATACTCACCCCCGTGGCGGCAACCGGGCCCGAACCGCTCGAGCGAGTCAGCGCCATGTGGCGGAGCGTCGGCGCCGCAGTGACTTGCATGGATCCCGGTCATCACGATCAAGTGCTGGCCGCGACCAGCCATCTCCCGCATGTGCTGGCCTTTGTGCTGACCGAGATGCTCGGACGCAAGGACGAGCAGCAGGAAATATTCCAGTACGCCGCCGGCGGATTCCGGGATTTCACGCGCATCGCCTCCAGTGATCCGCGCATGTGGCGAGATATTTGCCTGGCCAACACCCGGGAAATAGTCCCCCTGATCGAGCAATACCGGGAGGCTTTGCGAATGGCTGCTCGCTTGATGCGCCAGGGCGACGCCGAAGATCTGCTTCAGTTGTTCAGCGCGGCGCGCTCGGCGCGGCAAAGGTTCCTGGATCAACTGGAAAACTAGAACGGCCGATCCCATACTCAAACCACTCTACCCTATCGAGGACATCATGGCTGACGTCAAGCATTGCCGATTATTGATTCTGGGATCGGGTCCGGCCGGTTATACCGCCGCCGTTTATGCCGCCCGCGCCAACCTGAAGCCGGTATTGGTCACCGGCCTGGAAATGGGCGGTCAATTGACCACCACGACCGAGGTCGATAACTGGCCAGGCGATGCCGACAGCGTCCAGGGGCCGGAGCTGATGGAACGCATGAAGCGCCACGCCGAGCGCTTCGAAACCGAAATCGTCTTCGACCATATCCATAGCGCCGAGTTGGGTAGCCGGCCGTTCCGGCTGACCGGCGATAACGGCGTCTATACCTGCGATGCGCTGATCGTCGCCACCGGCGCCTCCGCAAAATACCTGGGCCTCCCTTCCGAGGAGTCCTTCAAGGGCAGGGGAGTCTCGGCCTGCGCCACCTGCGACGGCTTCTTCTACCGCGACAAGCGCGTGGCGGTCATCGGCGGCGGCAATACCGCCGTCGAGGAAGCCCTGTACCTCGCCAATATCGCTTCCCATGTCACGGTGGTGCATCGCCGTGACAAGTTCCGTTCCGAAAAAATCCTCTCGGACAAACTCCAGGAGAAGTCGCGCACCGGCAATGTGACCATCGAGTGGAAGCATACCCTCGCCGAAGTGCTGGGCGACGACTCCGGCGTGACCGGCATCCGCATCCAGAGCGTCGCGGATGGCAAGACCCGCGATCTGGAACTCGATGGCGTGTTCATCGCCATCGGCCACCATCCGAACACGCAAATCTTCGAGGGACAGCTCGACATGCGTCAGGGCTACATTCAGGTCCGTAGCGGCACCGAAGGCGGCGCCACCGCCACCAGCGTGCCCGGCGTGTTCGCCGCCGGCGACGTGGCCGATACCATCTACCGTCAGGCCGTCACATCCGCCGGCTCCGGTTGCATGGCCGCGCTGGATGCCGACAAATACCTGGAATCGCTGGGCTGAGAGCGTCATCGATCCGTTGGTCGGGTCAATCCGGTGGGAGTGCGTCAGCGAAAAAGGGGCGGCAAAGGATTTGGTGGGTCGCGGGGGCTGCACGTCCGCCAGCGGGTGGGGGCCACCGGCCTCGCGGCCGTGCGCCAGTTCCTCCGCTCGGGGCGGGTGGAAACCCGCGTGACGCCGGCCAAGTCATCGGCTCAAGAGGCCACGGATGACGGTTCCCCCGTCAACCCAGGACGGTGCGCTTGAGCCGGGTGGTCACGCCCAACGGCCGACTCCATCTCCTGATGACTTCGCCGGCGGATGACGTGGCCTATCCCGCCGCCGAGTTTGCCGATTTCCATCATGCCTGCCGGCGCATCGAGGAAACCTTCAAGCGCATCAAGCACATCCAGCATCTCCTGGCACTGGCGACCCTGTCCGGCATCACCTGGCTGGCCGCACCGCGGGATTTCGGCGCTGACGTCTAGTGCGACAATCCCAATGCCGTGGCGGTCCATGACGCCGCGCCGGAATCCCGTACCCGCCAGGGTAACCCGGAAACTCACGGAAAGAGCAACCGCACCTACCGCTTCGTAGCGTTAAACCTAGATTCCTCTGTTGGACGCGCCCGAGTGTGCGGCCAAAAAGCCGGCCGGCAAGGCGCGACGACGCAGCAGGGCCATCCCCTGGAAGGAGGAGCAACGCAGCCGGGCGGTTTTTTGGCCGTGCACTCGGGTGCGTAGCGCTCTCACCCAAAAGGTGAGAGCCCGAAATACGGCACATACCAAGTGCCGCGTAGTCTTCATGCCATTTGAGAAGCGGTCAACAGAGGAATCTAGGTTGAAGAGTCAATGACAGCGCGGGGTCTTACAGGTGTTACCCACGGCGAAGGAACTGGTGGAACTCTTCGCCCGGCGGCGCAAGAATCTCATCCGCCCCCTCGCCGGCGTGGCCAAACCGCGACCGAAACGCCCAAGCCACACCCCTCCGCGACCTGTAGTTGACTGTTATTATGAGCGTTTTCTTTAAGTTGTGAGGATTGCGCCCCAACCTGCCGCGCCAATACTCCCTATCCTCGCGGGTTCGCATCGAGGCTACTTGCTAATATTCTTTGAAATCCCATTATGAAGTCCCCAATAAAATCAAAGCTATTCGTTCTGGATACCAACGTTCTCATGCACGATCCCAACTGCCTGTTTCGATTTCAGGAGCATGATTTATACATTCCCATGATCGTTCTGGAACAACTGGACCAGTTTAAGAAAGGTCTGTCGGATATCGCCAGGAATGCCCGGCAGGTGAGTCGTTGTCTCGACGAACTGATACATCATGTCAATTTGGGAGATATGAAGGACGGCATACCATTGAGCCGTTTGGAGCATGCGGGAAACGGCAAGGCAATAACTTTTGGCAGGCTGTTTTTTCAGGTCAATCGGCTTAATTCTTCATTGCCCGAGGACATGCCTGGCGCCTTGCCCGATGATTCCATCCTGGCCAGTACCTTGGCGCTGGTCAACGACTTTCCCGATCGGCATGTCATCCTGGTATCAAAAGATATCAATCTGCGCATCAAGGCCTCTGTCCTGGGGATTGTGGCGGAGGATTATCAGAATGATCAGGTCCTTGACGATGTGAATCTGCTCTATGGCGGATGCCAGCGCTTGCCGGATGACTTCTGGGAAACTCACGGCAATCGCATGGATTCCTGGACGAATCAGGGAGGCCAAACGTTTTACCGGGTCTCCGGATTACTCGTTAAAAATTGGCACATCAATGAATTTCTGTATTTGGAAGATGGTTCGGATTTTGAAGCCATCGTCAGATCCAAGGATGATGACAGCGCCGTACTCGAATTGCTGAGAGACTATCGAAACCCGCAACATGCCGTTTGGGGTATTCAGGCACGTAATCGGGAGCAGAATTTTGCCCTGAATGTGCTCATGGATCCGGAGATCGACTTCGTGACCTTGCTGGGAACCGCGGGTACCGGTAAAACCCTTTTGACTCTGGCTAGTGGGCTGATGCAGTCCCTGGAAAGCAAGGCTTACCGGGAAATCATCATGACCCGGGAAACCATCCCTCTGGGCGAGGATATAGGCTTTCTGCCAGGCTCGGAGGAGGAAAAAATGACTCCGTGGATGGGCGCCCTATACGATAATCTGGAGCTGTTGAGCGGACAAAGCTCCGCGAGCAATACCAATTGGGAAAGAGGCGCCACGCAACAGTTCCTGATGAATAAGATCTCTGTCCGCTCATTGAATTTCATGCGCGGACGAACCTTCGTGGGTCGTTATATCATTCTGGACGAGGCGCAAAACCTTACCTCGAAACAGATTAAAACTCTGATCACGCGCGCGGGGCCGGGGACGAAAATAATCTGTTTGGGCGATATCGCCCAGATCGACACCCCCTACCTGACGGGAACCACCTCGGGCTTGACCTACGCGGTCGATCATTTCAAGAACTGGCCACATGCGGCGCACATCAGCATGAAGCGAGGCGAGCGCTCACGACTGGCTGATTATGCCGCCGAGGCGCTCTGATACTGTCAGCCAATGATGGCGACGGTTGGCAAAATCTGGGTAACGGTCTTTGCCATCCGTCATGACCGCGAGCTTGCCGCCGAAGAGTTCGGCACGGGGTTTGGCGTGAACATCGACCGCCATCGGCGCAATGAAACCCTGGGTCCTGTTGCCGGGAATGCCGGGAAAAGTCATGAGGCATCGCTGTCCCCGGGCTGTCATTCCTGGACCGATGACGCGCTCAGCCCTGGACAGGTCGATGGGATGCGCCGCAATCAGAAAGCCACGGCGAAACCCATATGGGATTGGCTTCCAACCAATCCAGAGCGAATCCAACAGGGATCAAGGCCAGCAACCAGTTAAGGGCTACGCATTACCCATAAGTCCAAAAAAGCCAATGAAATCAATGCTATTAGCAAAAAGCCATATAGCTGAATTTGTTGATGATTTCGGACTTGTGGGTAATGCGTAGCAGTTAAGGGGCATTCTGAATCCTCCAGCGGTTGGGGTGGGGGGGTACGAAAGCTTGCTTTGATCGTTCCCACGCTCCGCGCTCATCGTTATACACAAGTCCTCCAGAGACTAAACTGCAAGGGAACAGCGACTTTGGAGAATGGCAATGAGCAGTTGGGCGTATGAAGAAGTGATGACGGCCGACCTGGGAGACCGGCGGTTGGACGAGCGGCTGGCCACTTTGCTGGAGCAGTTGGGGCGGCACCCGCAGCTCAGCATCCCGGCGGCCTGCGGCGGCTGGGCGGAGACGGTGGCGGCGTACCGCTTCTTCGACAACCCCAAGGCGACGTTCGGCGGTATCTTGGCCGCGCACCGGGACGCCACGATTGAGCGCATGCGGGCCTGCCCGGTGGTGCTGCTGGCGCAGGACACCACCGAGGACGACGAGTGCGAGTGCCTGGGGCCGAAGGGGCTGGGGACGCTGAAGGACACGGAGAAGCACCCGCGCCGCCTGCACCCGACGGTCGCCTTCACGCCGCAGCGGATCTGTCTGGGCGTGGTGGCGGCGGCGTACTGGTCGCGCGATGAGCCCAGCCCGCGCGCGGAGCGGCGGCGTAAGGGCGTGGACGAGAAGGAAAGCGGCCACTGGATCGACCGCTACCAGGACCGTTGCGCGCTGCAGGCGCTGCTGCCGGACAGCCTGCTGGTCAACCTCGCCGACCGCGAGGGGGACATTTACGAGTGGTTCGCCGAATACGCGGACCACGCCTCCGCCGCGCGCGCCCAGTGGATCGGGCGGGCAGCACAAGACCGGCGGCGGCTGGCGGGCGAGGACGGCGAAGGCGCGGCGAAGCTGTGGGAGGCGCTGGGCCAGGCCGCGCCGCTGGGCGGCGTGGCGGTCGAGGTGAAGCCCCGGCCGGGCCGGGCGGGGCGGCTGGCGCAGGTCACGCTGCGCGCCGCCACGGTGCGGCTGAAGCCGCCGGCGCGGCTCGGTTATCACCTGCCCGAACGGTCCGTCAACGCCGTGCTGGCCCGCGAGGAGTCGCCGCCGCCGGGCGCGGAGGCGCTGGAATGGCTGCTGCTCACCAGCCTGCCGGTGGCGGGCTTTGAGCGGGCGGCGACGGTGGTGGCGTGGTACGCGGTCAGATGGTGCATCGAAGTGTACTTCCACGTGCTGAAAAGCGGCTGCCAGATCAAGCGCTTGCACTTGGAGACGGAAGAGCGCCTGCGGCCCTGCCTGGCGCTGTACAGGGTCGTCGCCTGGCGCGTGCTGTACGCCCTGATGCTCGGCCGCGCCTGCCCGGACCTGAACTGCGAAATCGTCTTCGACCCGCAGGAATGGCGCGCGGCCTACGCCGTAGTCAAGCGCTGCCCGCCGCCCGCGACGCCGCCACGCCTGGGCGAGGTCGTCGCGCTGGTGGCGAGCCTGGGCGGCTACTTCGGGCGCAAGCACGACGGCCCCCCCGTCCCCAAGGCCATGTGGATCGGGTTGCAGCGCCTGCGCGATTTTGTCATCGCCTTGGAGGCCATGGCGTCTCTTGATATGAGATGTGTATAACGATGAGCGCGGAGCGTGGGAACGATCAAAGTGTGTAGGCTGGGTAGGAGCGTAGCGGAAACCCAGCCCGGTTGGCCGTTCGCTGGGTTTCGTGCCGCAACCCACCTCCATCCTGTTTATCCTGTAGTCCGAAGGCTGGATTGCCAAACCCAGCGGGCGCGGACCGTCGCGAGCGGCGCTGGGTTTTCGCGATGCTTCAACCCAGCCTGCTAAATCCATCCCCGCCGGCGAAACAAGGTCAGCATGGCGGCCACGATCGACAAGCAGACGATCCAGAATACCGGGTAGCTCCATTCCCACTCATTCTCCGGAATCGGCATGTTCATGCCATAGACGCCGGCCACGAAGGTCAGCGGGATGAAGATGGTGCTGATGATGGTGAGGACTTTCACCACCTCGTTCATGTGGTTGGAGATCACCGACATATAGGTTTCGGTCAACGCGGTGGCGATTTCGTGGTAGGTCTCGTTGAGGTCGAGTATCTGCACGCAGTGGTCGTAGACATCCCGAAAGTAAGTCAGCGTGTTCTCCGACAGGCATTCGTGCCGCTCCCGCTGCAATTGGGCGATCAGCTCGCGCATGGGCCAGATCGAACGGCGCAGGAGCAGCAGTCCGCGTTTCACGGTATGCGCCTTTTGCAGCATGTGCTTGCGCGGCTCGTCCAGCAGCTCCTCTTCGATTTCCTCCAGGCAGGCGGAGTAGTGCTCAAGCACCGGAAAATAGCTGTCGACGATGGCGTCCAGCAACGCGTAGCACAGAAAGCTGGCATCGTTGGCGCGCAGGCGTGAACCCGGATACTCGAGACGCTTGTAGATCGAATCGAAAACAGCGGTGGATTCATCCAGAAAGGTCAGCAGCGTATTGCGGCCCAGGAACAGGTTGATCTGGTTGGTCTGGAATGCGCCATCCACGCGGTTCGCCAGACGGGCCACGATGAACAGCCGTCCCGGCGCTTCCTGCGAGGCGGGAAAATCCTCGACCTTGGGGCGCTGCTGGCCAACCAGGATGTCCTCGACCGCCAGCGGGTGCAGTTGGTACTTGCGGGCAAAGCGCGAAAGCACGGACTCGCAGGTTCCACCGACGACATTGATCCAGCGTACCTTGGACCACTCCGGACGATGTTCATCGATGAACCGATCCAGATAGGGGGGGGTATGAAACTCGACGCGATCCGGGGAAAAATCCGTGCAGGTCACGGACAGGGCCCCCCGCCTCGCCGGCGAGGCGGGCTCTTCGAGAGCGGGAGATGCGGCCCCCTCCCTGGAACGGGCGCCGTCCATGACTCCGGTCGGTTGCTCCATGTCTTTCGGGGATGAGCGACTTGGTTTGCTTACGCGCTGGTTTGCCATTTCAGTATGGGGTTGATTTGATGTATCCATGACATGGTAGCGCAGACTTCCGTAACCTCGATGACAGACATGATCGATTACACCTTGATCACCGGGGCCAGTCGCGGCATCGGCGCCGCGTTTGCCCGCCGCCTTGCCGCCGTGGGAAATCCCCTGATTCTGACCGCCCGCGACGGCGAGGCGCTGGAAGCCTTGCGCCAGGAACTCATGGCTCGCCACCCCATCCCGGTGCGGACGCTGTCCCTGGATCTGACCCAACCCGATGCCGCGCGCCGGCTGCACGCCGAATGCGGCCGGAGAGGCTGGCGGGTCGGGATGCTGATCAACAATGCCGGTTTCGGGCGCTTCGGCGAATTTCTCCGGCATTCCGTCGATGACTACGTGTCCATGATCCGCCTGAACGGCACGGTCCCGGTCGAACTCACGCGGCTCTTCCTGCCCGATATGCGGGCTCGGGGCCAGGGCGCGATCATCAATGTCGCCTCGAGCGCCGCTTTTCAGCCGACCCCTTATCTGGCGGTTTACGGGGCGACCAAGGCCTTCCTGCTGTCGTTTACCGAGGCGCTGGCCGCCGAGTGCGCGGGCACCGGGATCCAGGTGCTGGCCCTTTGCCCCGGAGCGACACGAACCGAGTTCTTCGTGAACGCCGGTATCGCGGATTTCGAGAAGACGAGTCCCATGCCCCTCCAATCCGCCGAAGCCGTCGTGGACGAGGCCTTGCGTGCCCTCGGACAGGGGCGCCATCGAGTCATCGCCGGCTGGCGCAATCGGCTGATGGCTCTCGGCACTCGTTTGCTGCCGCATGGCCAGACGTTGAAGCTGTCCGCGCGGGTGATGCGGCGCTGGTTCGGTTCGGACGCTTGAGCCACGCCTCTGGACCCTCGGTCCGGTGCGGCATCCGATCCTGCAATTCTCATTACAACTCGAGTACCCCGCGCAGCGCGGCGATCACCGCCTGTTGCCTGACCGCCCGCCGATCTCCCTCGAAGCGCTCGCAACGCGCCACCGCCTCCCGGCCCGCGCGCTGCCAGGCCAGCCACACCGTGCCCACCGGCTTTTCGGGCGAGCCGCCCGTAGGACCCGCGATGCCGCTCACCGCCACCGCGACGCTCGCCCGGCTATGCCGCAGTGCTCCTGCCGCCATGGCGCGCGCCACCGCCTCGCTGACCGCGCCATGCGCTTCGATCAAGTCGGGATCGACGCCCAGCATCTCGGTCTTCGCGGCATTGCTGTAGGTCACGAACCCCCGGTCGAACCAGGCCGAGCTGCCGGCGACCTCGGTCACGCATTGCGCGATCCAGCCGCCGGTGCAGGATTCGGCGGTGGTCAGCATCCAGCCCCTGCGCCCAAGCGCCACGCCGACCCGGCTCGCCAGCTTCAACAATTCTTCATGTTCATCCAAGGTTCTGACCTCCAAGGCCGAAACACTCGGCATACCTCCCGCCTCGGCTCCGACGGCGAATCCTCGCCCAGATGAATGCGATCGAACCTATGGGCGGCGTTCATGGTTCTTTGTCCTCGAACAGCGGGATTTGTCCATGGAACGCTTGCGGCTTGCCGAGCCAGGTGAGTTCAACCTTCGTGCCGTTCATCAGTGTAGGTGCGAATCGATTCGTACGGCAGGTATTTCTTGCTGGGGATGTGGTGGGGTTTGGTGTCCGGGTCCTGCTTTACAGGATAATACCGCCGGCGCTGGAAGGGCGAAGCGCGGCCATCCCCATGATTCCAGATCGGATGTTTCCCGATTGATTCAAGCACGCCCTGTCTTTTCCCGAACTCCCCACAGCCAACCCTTCATGCAGCACTCGAAACAAACGGAAAATGTGGCCAGTCACACCCCTTTGATGCGGCAGTATCTGCGCATCAAGGCGGAGCATCCCGACCGGCTGCTGTTCTTCCGCATGGGCGATTTCTATGAACTATTTTATAACGACGCCCGCAAGGCGGCGAAGCTGCTGGATTTGACCCTGACGGCGCGGGGGGAATCGGCGGGGGAGCGGATTCCCATGGCGGGCCTCCCTTATCACGCGGTGGAAAGCTATCTGGCGCGGCTGGTGAAACTGGGCGAATCGGTGGCGATCTGCGAGCAGATCGGCGACCCGGCGACGGCGAAAGGCCCGGTGGAGCGGCGGGTGGTGCGCATCGTCACGCCCGGCACGGTCACGGAAGAAGCCCTGCTGGAGGATCGGCGCGACAACCTGCTGGTCGCGATTGCTCCGGTGGATGGCGCGCTGGGACTGGCGGCGCTGGACCTGGCCGGGGGCCGCTTCACGGTGCAGCAATTGGAGAACGGCGCGGCGCTCGCCGGGGAGCTGGAACGGCTGAATCCCGCCGAATTGTTGGTGGGGGAGGATTGGCCGTTGCCGGAAGCCTTGGCGGCGCGACGCGGCATTACCCGCCGGCCGGCCTGGCACTTCGAGCCGGAAAGCGCCCGGCATTTGTTGCTGAAGCAGTTCGGCGTGCAGGATCTCGCCGCGTTCGGCTGCGAGGAATTGCCGGCCGCCATCGCCGCGGCGGGCGGCTTGCTGCAATACGTCCGCGACACCCAGCAATCCGCCCTGCCCCATGTCCAGGGCCTCCGGCTGGAGCGCTACGAGGAGGTCATCGCCCTGGATGCCGCCAGCCGCCGCAATCTGGAGCTGGATTTTCATCCCTGCGGGCGTGCCGAGTTCACTCTGTTCGGCGTGCTGGACCGCACCGTCACCGCCATGGGCGGCCGGTTGTTGCGGCGCTGGCTGCACCGGCCCCTGCGCGATCATGACGAGTTGGAGGATCGCTATGACGCCATCGAGGGCTTGCAGCAAAATGCCGTGTATCGAGAGTTACGCGAGAACCTGCGCGCGGTCGGCGATATCGAGCGCATCGTCGCCCGCATCGCCCTGAAATCCGCCCGGCCCCGCGACCTGACCACTTTACGGCTGGCGTTGGGCGGTCTCCCCCGCCTGCATGCCACCCTGGCGAATCTGGATCCGCCGTTATTGCGACGCCTGGGCGAAAGCCTGCGACCGCAACCCGAATTGGCCGATCTCCTCCGCCGGGCCATCGTCGAGAACCCGCCGGTGTTGATCCGCGATGGCGGCGTCATCGCCGAGGGCTACGATGCCGAACTGGACGAACTGCGCCAGCTCAGCCAGAACCATGACCGCTTCCTGATCGATCTGGAACAGCGCGAACGGGAGCGCACCGGGCTCGCCAATCTCAGGGTCGGCTACAACCGCGTGCAGGGCTTCTATCTGGAGCTATCCCGAACCCAGGCCGACAAGGTGCCGGTCGAGTATGTCCGCCGCCAGACCCTGAAGGGCGTGGAGCGCTACATCACGCCGGAACTGAAGGGCTTCGAGGACAAGGTGCTGGGTGCGCGGGAACGCTCGCTGGCTTGGGAAAAGGCGTTGTACGAGGCCCTGCTGGAACGCCTGGGCGGTCATCTGCAGCTCCTGCAAACCCTGGCTCAGGGTCTGGCGGAGCTGGATGTGCTGGCCTGTCTGACCGAGCGCGGCGAGGCGCTGGACTTCGTCCGCCCCCGCCTGGTGGACGAACCCGGCCTCCGCATCCTGGGCGGGCGTCATCCGGTGGTGGAAAGCGTGCTGGATGCGCCGTTCGTGCCGAACGATCTGGAACTGTCACCCGAGCGCCGGATGCTGATCATCACCGGGCCCAACATGGGTGGCAAGTCGACGTACATGCGGCAAGCGGCCGTGATCGTCCTCATGGCGCACATCGGCAGCCCCGTGCCGGCCGACGAGGCGGTCATCGGCCCCATCGACCGCATCTTCACCCGCATCGGGGCCTCCGACGATCTGGCCAGCGGCCGGTCGACCTTCATGGTCGAGATGACCGAGACGGCGCACATCCTGCATCACGCCACGCCCATCAGCCTGGTGCTGATGGACGAGATCGGCCGCGGCACCAGCACCTTCGACGGTCTGTCGCTGGCCTGGGCGGCGGCGGAGCATCTGGCGCGGGACATCCGCGCCTTCACACTCTTCGCCACCCATTATTTCGAGTTGATTGCCCTGGCCGAGGAGTGCCTGGAAGTCGCCAATGTGCATCTGGATGCGGTGGAGCACAAGGACGGCGTGGTGTTTCTGCATGCCGTCAAGCCGGGACCCGCCAATCAGAGTTACGGTCTGCAAGTGGCGGCTCTGGCGGGCGTGCCGGCCCGCGTGGTGAAACGCGCGCGGGAAAAGCTGGCGTCGCTGGAGCGGCAGGCCCATGCCGCGCATCCGGGCAAGGCCCGCCAACTGGACCTGTTCGAAACCCCTCCGCCGCATCCCGCGCTGGACCTCTTGGAATCGATCGACCCCGACGCCGTCTCGCCGCGCGAAGCGCAGGATTTGCTGTTCCGGCTCAAGGGACTGCTGATAGGTTGAGCCGACGGGAGTCGTGCCGTTGTCCGCCTCGGTGATCGAGGCACCGATCACCACAGCCTACGCGACCCTGGGTGCCCCTGGATCGCAGGCTCCGCTTGCTCGGGGTCCGCGCCAGATCACTGGCGATCACTGGTGCGCCCGACCCGGCAGAGGCGGTCGGCGCGGCCGACCCTGCGCGCCGCCATGAGGCCGGCGCCGGAGAAAATCCGCAACTGTTCGACTAGCCGCGAGATACAATGAGAGAGCCTTCGGCAGAGACAGTAACTTCGGATGACAAACCCAATCGGCGCGAATTCCCTTCCCGGCATCAAAGGCCTCCTATTCGACCTGGACGGTGTTCTGCATATCGGTTCCCGTGTGATTGCAGGCGCCCCCGAAGCGGTCGAGCGAATACGAAGCGCCGGTTTTTCGTGCCGGTTCGTCACCAATACCAGCACCTTGTCCCTGGTTTCGCTACGGCGCAAACTCGATGCCTTGGGGTTTGCCGTGGCCACGGAGGAAATCATCAGCGCGCCCCAAGCCACGTTACTGTATCTGAGACGCCAACCCGATCCCGTGTGCCGCCTGCTGCTGGCCGACGATGTGAAGCAGGACTTTCAGGAATTTCGTCAATCGAATACGGAAGCGGATCACATCGTAGTAGGCGACATCGGCGACGCCTGGTCTTACGGCTTGTTGAACGAGGTTTTCGATTGCCTGGTCCGCGGAGCCAAGCTCATCGCCATTCACAAGAATCGGTTCTGGCAGACCGAACGTGGCTTGCAGATGGACATCGGCGGCTTTGTCGAGGCGCTGGAATACGCCAGTGGCGTAACAGCAATGATCATCGGCAAACCCTCGGCCGACTTTTTCCAGATCGCTTTGGACACCATGGGACTGAAGCCTTCGGAGGCGGCCATCATTGGCGATGATATCGATACGGATGTCGGCGGCGGACAGCAAGCCGGATTGACGGGGATTCTGGTCCGGACCGGCAAGTACCGGCAGGCTTATGCCGAGGCGTCGGCGATCAAACCGGATCGGGTTCTCGATTCGATCCACGATTTGCCCGCGGCGTTGGGTTTGCGATAGAGGGGGAAGGTCTTGCAATCAGGCAATGCGTGATCGCAAGACCTGACCCTGGATCTTGGGCAGGGCCGTAGGATGCGGTGACGATAGGAACCGCATCGATCAAGTTATTCTCCCGCCGTAATACCGGAAACATCAACGTCAATTCCCCAATTCATTGGATATATTCCGTGTCGTACATAGCTATGAAAGCTGAAATGCGGCCAATCTCTAACGCATTTCACCCAAGAGTGCTTGACTGGGTTCCAATGAATATAATCGACGTGCCGTCGAAAATCGGTTTCGTCGCGAATCAGATGCTCCCAAAAGCGCCGTTGCCATAAGCCTCTTTCACCTCGCATTTTGCGGCTCTTAGAATCCCTTTCGCCTTTTTCGATATGCCGTGAAAAATAAGCTTTGATCAACCCCCAGCGGGTGGAAAAATCGCCATCGCCTACCGGCAACGTCAGAATACAATGTAAATGTTCCGGCAATATCACCACCGCATCTATTTTATAGGGATACTTGTTTTTCACATGTAAGAAAGCTTCGCGCAATAAGTCACTACGGTCAATCAGTGGCCGATTATTGCGGCGTTCGGCTAAATTTACCGTAAAAAACCAAGTTGCTCCGGGATATTAAAATCGGCGATATTCAGTCACTGCTTATTTTTCCGCTCCTATTCCTCGATCGATGCGGTTCCTATCGTCACCGCATCCTACGCGCTGCTAAGTCGGTTTCATCTTTTATCCTTACATATCAATGATTTATGAAAAAACATTATACCATTTTTCTTAACTTAACGGCATTGGAATACGAATGGAGTCATGCAAAGCTCACTTTAGACTTCTATTTGACAAAATAGCCGACCAGGTTTCTCCCGCGTCTATTGAAAGAAACAACCAATCCGATGAGCTACCGTAGATCGTTTTGTCCCTGCTGTAGCTTGGAGAAAATCTGATCATAGAGGAAGAGTTTACAGGAAAGCCATCCCAGAGACCAAAGACATGGTTGTTCGCAATCAAGGATGTGCCCACGGCGCGAAAACCCAGACCACGATTTTCCGACTTGAACAATCCCTTGCCCCGGATGCTGATAAGAATCGTATTATCGTTTTTGAAGTTCGGCGAGACGGCTAGTTCTTCGACATAACCGTCGACACCTTTATCGCTTCCAGATAATTTAATCGAGCTTTCTAATTCGTCATCGCTGTAAAATAATCCATTTGCGCCTCCAATAAATAAAGCATGGTCTAAGGTATGGTCCGGTGAGTAATCGGGAGAAAAAGAAAATTTTATATTTCCTCCGAAGTTATTAGAGGCTTTTATTTGCCAGGTATCCCCTCCATCGTAGCTGATCTGCACCACAGGGCCAGTACCGGCTATGGTTGTTGCCAAGAGCACCATGCGATCACGTTTAAAATTAGGTGATAAAACCAAGGATGTGACGCAAGATTTACAAGGGTAGCTCTCAGAATCGTGGTAAATTGGCTCAAAGGTTTCGCCGCCATCAATGGAGCGAAGCAAAATGATCCCTCCCCGGCAGGCTGCGAAAATTGTTTGATCATTAAAAAAGTCAGGTGATGGAGCGATAATTGTTGGCTGACAAGCTATATCCGTCTTCGTCCAAGTATCACCCCCGTCGGTCGATTTTGCAATACGATTAGGTGACTCAATTGCGGCAAATATTGTCCTATCCTTTGCATAAGACGGCGAGAAAATAATGTCGCTGTTTCTAGATGTTAAGTTATCAGCCATGCTCGTCCATGATTTACCACCATTCTGTGATCTATAGATGCCTGCTACATAACTTGTCAGTGCTAGCGACTTGTCTAAGTAATAATTTGGAGACAAAGCTACGCTTTGTATCAAAGTTTTAGGCATGACAGTCATCTCAGACCATCGAAAACCACCGTCTATTGACTTAAAGGTCCCGTCAAAACCCTCCAGAAACACTGTTTTATCAGCTTTAAAGTTTGGGGAGACCCGTATTCCTCTGAAATTATTATCCACACCCCCTTGAGGGTTGGTTGTGATTCCATCTTGATACAATAGCCACGTTAACCCAGCGTTTCTTGAAATATAAATGGCTTTCGATCCGGTAGCTAGAAAGACCGTCGAATCGTTATGAAATTCTGGGGATATGGCGATTCCACGTATATTGAGATCATCAATGCCAACATTCATGGGTTGAAAAGTTTGCCCCCCGTCGCTTGTTCGGAAGAGTCCACAAGCAGAAGTGGCAACAAAAAACATTTGTTGGATCGCGGGGTTGCCAACTGTGGAGATATTATTGATAACCCCGCATGCTGTAAACTCATGTAGTTTAACCCAAATTAATCCGGCATTCTGAGAAAGATACAAGCTCCCTGCCTTATCACCTATAAGAATATTCTTTCCTTGAGAACCCCAGCCAGCCATGGCTGATAAAGGCACGGTGCCATTATAAACCTTGACCCAATTCGCTCCCGCATCAGAGCTTTTGTATAAGCTCCCGGTTCGTCCAGTAGCTAAGGCATAGACGTGACCTAATGTCAGCGAAACATATATATCGCTTATTCCAACATTAATCAGGCCGTTGCCTGCTCTATACCAGGAATGCCCAGCATCTTTTGATCTATAAACTCCATCCTTAGAGGAGGAGGCATACAAAATGCCTGGATTTATTGGATCTACTGCAAAGCTGTTAAGTGACGCAATGTTATCCAGGCCTTGAACCAATCGCTTCCAAGATATACCATTATCAGTTGATTTCAGAAGATTCGAACGAACCAAGGCATAAACCGTACCGTCCGCAGCATATCTGGGAGATATGGCAAGTCTCTGGACCGTATCATGCGGAGAGTGCGCATAAGCCGGAGAAAAGCTAGCCAAACTCAGAATCGTCCAAATATATCGCTTTAATATACTACCATGCCAGCATTTGAAAAGGCTTGCGAAGGATATTATCTCGTTAGTTCTGGACGAGTATTTCATAAACCCGTTATAGCGGCTCAACTGAAAGTTCATCGGCTTGCCGAGGTTTTGTCTTATAACTTACCCCGTTTTTGCTCCAATGGCGACTAGTAGTTCATCACGATGGAAGTGATGGATAAAGCCGCTTGAGTTTCTCGCGCGCATCGGTCACGGAGAAGCGCCAGTCAATCGTCGCCCGCTCGGTGTTTCGCTGCTCTTCCCAGGCGGCGAT
>Ga0233420_10000340_pt1 | contig 20700 bp, 16 predicted proteins | sample Watercolumn_Mata_4_FD_183009 | JGI IMG/M metagenome (GOLD analysis project Ga0233420, IMG submission 183009) | Freshwater microbial communities from Lake Matano, South Sulawesi, Indonesia - Watercolumn_Matano_2014_102_MG | ecosystem: Environmental > Aquatic > Freshwater > Lake | place...
TGTCTGTCCCTGCTTTATCAGCACCGCGTTCATGGAAAAGGCCGGTCACGATTCCCGGAGGGTGCGGCTTCCCGTGAACGATGTGGCTGTTGTCGTCAAAGCGGTTCTGCGGGGTTACCGGCAGAACCGCATGCTTGTCTATCCGACTTTTCTTGATTTTCTGCTGGTTTTCTCACAGCGCTTCACCTCTCGCATGCTTTCGGTCAACCTGTCCGGGTTTTTTGCGGCAGCCAGAAATAATCGATAGTTTGTTTCTTTTTTCTTTGTATTTAAAAAAAGGCGGACTATATTACCTGCCCTGTTTTTCAGAATGAGCTGCTGGTGTAGCTCAATTGGTAGAGCAGCTGACTTGTAATCAGCAGGTTGCGGGTTCGAGTCCCATCACCAGCTCTGATCATTACGGGTAGGTAGCGAAGCGGTCAAACGCAACAGACTGTAAATCTGTCGACATATGTCTTCGGAGGTTCGAATCCTCCCCTACCCACAGTTATTGGTGTTGATTCTGAAAGGCTGATGTAGCTCAGTCGGTAGAGCACTTCCTTGGTAAGGAAGAGGTCATCGGTTCAAGTCCGATCATCAGCTCATGGTTGTTTTTTTGCGGATTTGACAGACGTCAGTAGCTTAATTGGTAGAGCAGCGGTCTCCAAAACCGCAGGTTGGGGGTTCGAGTCCCTCCTGACGTGCCGGTTATCACAAGGTTGTTTCACGGGTTTATCACAGGCTGGACATATGAGTAAAATTACCGATAACGTCAGTCAGTATTATCGTGATGTTGTCAGCGAGATGCGCAAGGTCTCCTGGCCGAGCAAGGAAGAGACAAAGGATCTGACGGTTGTCGTTCTGACGGTTTCCGGCATTCTTGCCTTGTTTACCTTTGCTGTTGATTGGGTAATTAATGCTGTTATGAGCCGGTTGTTATAATAATAGCCACAGTTGAGGTGGAGAGATGGGTGTGAGAAAAAAAAGTGCTGATGATCAGGTGATTCCGGTTCCTCGATGGTATGCGCTCAGGATTTATTCCGGTCATGAGCGCAAGGTCAAGGAAGGTATCGAGGCCGAGGTGCAGCGTTGTGGTCTCGAAGACAAGATTCTGCAGGTTTATGTGCCCTACGAGCGTTTTGTTGAGGTCAAGAACGGCAAAAAGAGAAGCCTGACCAAAAACGCGTTTCCCGGTTATGTGCTCATCGAGGCGGTGCTCGACAAGCAGACCAGAAATCTTATTCTTGATATTCCTTCCGTTATGGGATTCCTGGGTGTCGATGATAATCCGACTCCCCTGCGTCCCGAGGAAGTCGATAAAATTCTTGTGCCTGAAAATGCAGTCGAGCAGCGTTCCGTCGTTGAGGCTCCTTTCAGGGTTGGTGATTCGGTAAAGGTTATCGATGGTCCATTCAGTTCTCTTACCGGCGTGGTTCACGAGGTTTGCACCGAACGGATGAAGGTCAAGGTGATGATCAGCTTCTTCGGTCGAAGCACTCCTACTGAGTTGGATTTTTCACAGGTTAAATCAGTTTCACAATAATACAGGGGTCTGGGTTTTTCAGGCTTCCGAATAGCAATAGTTATGGCAAAAAAGGTAATCGGTTTTATCAAGTTACAGATTCCTGCTGGTGGTGCCAATCCGGCCCCGCCGGTCGGTCCGGCACTCGGCCAGAAAGGCGTCAATATCATGGAGTTCTGCAAGCAGTTCAATGCGAAGACCCAGTCTGAAGCCGGTATGATCATTCCTGTTGTGATTACCGTTTATTCCGACAAGTCGTTTACGTTCATTACCAAGACTCCTCCTGCGGCCGTCCTGCTTCTCAAGGAGGCCAAGCTGCAGAAAGGTTCGGGCGAGCCGAACCGTAACAAGGTGGGGACGGTTACTGCCGAGCAGGTGCGCAGGATTGCGGAACTGAAAATGCCTGATCTCAACGCCGTCGATCTTGCTGGTGCCGAACAGATGGTTATGGGTACGGCAAGAAGCATGGGGATCGTTGTTCAGGAGTAGTTTTCTGGACCGGCAAACAGCGTGGGAGGCCATGGGGCCGCTTTTTTAACCACTTTACAAGAAAAAAATGGCTGGAAAAAAATACAGGGAAGCCCTTGCGAAGATCGACAGGTTTCAGGAGTACGAACTTGCTGAAGCTGTCGAGAAAGTCAGGGACATTACCAATGTGAAATTTGATGCGACGGTTGACGTTGCCCTGAAGCTCGGTGTCGATCCCCGCCATGCCGATCAGGTTGTCCGCGGGACGGTTATGCTGCCGCACGGAACGGGAAAGACCGTTTCGGTTCTGGTCGTGTGCAAGGAGGTCAAGGCCGATGAGGCCAGGGAAGCCGGCGCGGATTTTGTCGGGTTCGAGGACTATATCGAGAAAATCCAGTCGGGATGGACCGGTGTCGATGTCATCATCGCAACTCCCGATGTGATGGGCCAGCTTGGCAAGGTTGCCAAGATCCTCGGTCCCCGCGGGCTTATGCCGAACCCGAAATCGGGAACGGTCACCATGGACGTCGCCAAAGCCGTTAAAGAGGTCAAGGCAGGCAAGATAGAATTCCGTGTCGACAAGGCGGGGAACATTCATGCTCCGGTTGGAAAGGTTTCCTTTGCACCCGAGCAGCTTGTCGCCAATATCACCAGTTTTGTCAGGGAAGTCGTCCGCCTGAAGCCTTCTGCCGCCAAGGGCCAGTACCTGCAGGGGATCGCGGTTTCAAGCACGATGTCTCCGAGCGTGCGGGTCAGGAAAGAAAAATTTGTTGCCTAACATAAACGGTTTACAGTGATGAAAAGGGATAAAAAAGAGCAGATTGTCCGGGAGGTTGCCGAGAAGATCAGCAAGTCCCAGGGGATATATCTGACTGAATACCAGGGATTGAATGTTTCCAAGATGGCCGAGCTTCGCAATGAGTTCAGGAAAGCAGGCATCGAGTACAAGGTCATCAAGAATACCCTGGTCAAGAAGGCTCTCAAGGAGCTGGAACAGGGAGACAAGCTGGCCGAAGGACTCAAGAGCACCACAGCCGTCGCATTCGGTTACGACGATCCGGTCGCTCCGGCCAAGATCATCAGGAAGTTCAGCAAGACCAACGAGGCGCTGAAATTCAAGATGGCTTCGATCGACGGTGTCGTGTACGGCGAGGACAAGCTTACGATGCTCTCCGAGATGCTGGGCAAAACCGAAAACATCGGTCGTGCGGCAGGTCTCATCAACAATGTCGTCAGCTCTGTGCCGATGGTTGTCAATGCGGTCATGAGAAATCTCGTATCGGTTCTCGACCAGGTTGCCAAACAGAAGCAGTGAGCCGCAACAAGTCTATTACGCACTCAAGAGTATATTTTTATTACATAACAAACAGGAGAGGGAAATAATGTCTATTGAAACACTTGTAGAGGAAATTGGTAAGCTTACCCTTACAGAAGCATCCGAGCTGGTAAAAGCCCTGGAAGAGAAATTCGGCGTGAGCGCAGCTCCGGCCGTTATCGCCGGTGTTGCCGCTGCTGCTCCTGCCGGTGATGCTCCTGCTGCTGAAGAGAAAACCGAGTTTGATGTTGTGCTGACTTCTGCAGGCGAAAGCAAGATCAATGTGATCAAGGTTGTCCGCGTCATCACCGGTCTCGGACTGAAAGAAGCCAAGGATCTGGTTGACGGTGCACCGAAGACAGTCAAGGAAGCCGTTTCGAAAGAAGAGGCCGAAAAAATCGCCAAAGAGCTTAAGGATGCAGGTGCAGCTGTTGAGCTGAAGTGATCTTTCTGTAAGTCATTCCCACAACAAGCTCCGTCTCCTTGAGAGACGGAGCTTTGTCCGTTTGTATTATTTTTACCGGATGACTGTTTCTGCTGTGATGTGAGTGAGGCTCAGCCGGAAGCTTTTTTCCGGCAAAGTCTTTGCGGTTCTTTGTTATGATTTAAATCTGTAAGAAATTCATGCAATTGATAAAAGCGAGGTGCATGTGAAAGTGGCTGATGCAACAACAACACCGTGTATTGACTTTTCCAAAATTCAAAGCATTATCGATCCTCCAGATTTACTAAAAGTTCAGTTAGATTCTTTCCACAACTTTATCCAGGACAGTGTTCCGCTTGCCAAGCGCAGGGATCAGGGTCTCGAAAGGGTTTTGCGCAGCGCATTCCCCCTGACCGATATCCGCGGCCTGTACCTGCTTGAATATATTTCCTACAGTTTTGACAAGCCCAAGTACACCGTCGAGGACTGTATCGAGAGGGGACTCACCTATGATGTTTCGCTCAAGGTAAAGCTCAAGCTTTCCTACAAGGACGAGCCTGATGAACCCGACTGGAAGGAAACCATCCAGCAGGAGGTGTATCTCGGCAGGATTCCCTACATGACCGAACGGGGAACCTTCATTGTCAACGGCGCCGAACGTGTTGTTGTTGCCCAGCTCCACCGTTCTCCGGGTGTCGTGTTCAGTGAAGCCGTCCATCCGAACGGAAAGAAAATGTATTCGGCCAAGATCGTGCCCACCAGGGGATCGTGGATCGAGTTCCAGACCGATATCAACAACCAGATATTCGTGTATATCGACCAGAAAAAGAACTTTCTGGTCAGCGCACTGCTTCGCGCCATCGGATTCGCCAGGGACGAGGACATTCTTGCGCTGTTCGACCTTGTCGAAGAGGTCAAGCTGAGTGCGGGCAAGAAAGACCAGCTGCTTGGCCAGTATCTCGCCTCCGACATTGTCGACATGCAGACCGGCGAGGTCGTCAGTGCAAGGACGGCGATCACCGAAGAGGTTTTCGAGCAGATCATTGCCGCGGGGTACAAGAGCGTCAAGGTGATGAAGAGCTATGCCGGCAACGAAAAAGGCCAGGACAAGTCGATCATCATCAATACCATTCTCAACGACAGTTCAGCTACCGAGGAGGAGGCTCTCGAGATCGTGTATGAGGAGCTTCGCGCCAACGAGGCCCCGGACATCGATGCGGCAAGGAGCTTCCTGGAAAGAACTTTCTTCAACCAGAAAAAGTACGATCTCGGTGATGTCGGCCGCTACCGCATCCGCAAGAAGCTGGGCAAGGAGTTCGAAGAGCTGGAAACCTACCTCGCAGGCAAGAAAGAGCTTCGGGAGCTTTCCGACACCATCTACCAGAAGATCCTGCAGACCATCCAGTCGTTTTCCGAAGAACCGCTTGGGGAGGATATTCTCGTTCTGACGCATTTCGATATCATTGCCGTCATCAACTACCTGATCAAGCTTGTCAACGGACAGGCGGAAGTTGATGACGTCGATCATCTCGCCAACCGCCGCGTCCGTTCGGTCGGCGAACAGCTTGCAGCCCAGTTTGTTGTCGGTCTGGCAAGGATGGGCAAGAACGTCAGGGAAAAACTCAATTCCCGCGATTCCGACAAGATCGCCCCTGCCGACCTCATCAATGCCAGGACGGTATCCAGCGTGGTTTCGAGCTTTTTTGCCACGAGCCAGCTTTCGCAGTTCATGGATCAGACCAATCCGCTTGCGGAGATGACCAACAAGCGCAGGGTTTCGGCTCTCGGTCCCGGAGGTCTCACCCGCGAACGCGCAGGATTCGAGGTCCGCGACGTTCATTACACGCATTACGGAAGGCTCTGTCCCATCGAGACGCCTGAAGGTCCGAACATCGGTCTGATCTCGTCGCTGTCGGTCTATGCCGAAATCAACGACAAGGGTTTCATCCAGACCCCTTACCGCATGGTCGAGAACGGTCAGGTTACCGACAAGGTGCTCATGCTTTCCGCCGAGGACGAGGAAAACAAGATTACCGTTCCGGTCAGCATCCCGCTCGACGAGCAGCAGAAGATCGCGGTCGAATCGGTACAGGCAAGGACGAAGGGAGATTATCCGCTGGTTCCGGCCGAAGAGGTCAACTACATGGACGTTTCTCCGGTCCAGATTGTCAGTGCCGCCGCCGCGCTTATTCCTTTCCTCGAGCATGACGACGGCAACCGTGCACTGATGGGCGCAAACATGCAGCGTCAGGCGGTTCCCCTGCTCACTTCCGAGGCTCCCGTGGTCGGGACAGGCATGGAAGCCAAGGTTGCCCGGGATTCCCGTTCAGTCATTGTTGCAAAGGAGTCCGGCACTGTTGAGGAGGTTACCGCTGACTGTATCAGGGTGCGGTACGATATCGACACGGAAAACGGCGCCCACCACTCGATGCTCGATCCGGATGAAGGCCTGAAAACCTACAATCTCATCAAGTTCAAGCGTTCGAACCAGGATACCTGCATTTCGCAGAAGCCGCTGGTGCGAACCGGCCAGAAGGTCCAGAAAGGCGATGTGCTTGCCGACAGTTCCTCGACCGAGAATGGAGAACTTGCCCTGGGAAAGAACGTGCTGGTGGCATTCATGCCCTGGCGCGGGTACAACTTCGAGGATGCCATCATCCTGAGTGAGCGTCTCGTGTACGATGACGTGTTCACCTCGATTCACATTCACGAGTTCGAGGCCAACGTCCGCGACACGAAGCGGGGCGAGGAGCAGTTCACCAGGGATATCTACAATGTCAGTGAAGATGCGCTCAGGAACCTTGACGAGAACGGTATCGTTCGTATCGGTGCCGAGGTCAAGGAACGCGATATCCTGGTTGGCAAGATCACCCCGAAAGGCGAGAGCGACCCGACTCCCGAGGAAAAACTGCTCAGGGCGATTTTCGGTGACAAGTCGAGCGATGTCAAGGATGCCTCCATGCATGTTCCGGCAGGCATGAAAGGCATCGTGATCAAGACCAAGCTCTTCAGCCGGAAGAAAAAAGTCGGTCTTGACATCAAGGATCGTATCGAGGCGGTTGACAAGCGGTACGACGAGAAAGAGTACGATCTGCGCAAACGGTTCGCCAAATGGCTCAGCCAGCTGCTCGAGGGCAAGAAGAGCACCGGTATCTGCAATGAAAAGGGAAAGGTGCTGGTTCCCGAAGGAATGCTCTTCGACGAAGGCGTGCTTGCACGGTTCTCAGGCCTGCCGTTCCTCGAATCCATCGACTTTTCAAAAGGGCTCGTGGAATCGCAGAAAGTCAATGACAACGTTATCCGTCTTGTCAAGGAGTACCGCTTCAAGCTGAAAGATCTCGCTGATGAACGCGAGAACGAGAAATACAAGCTCAATGTCGGAGACGAACTTCCTCCAGGCATCGAGGAGCTTGCCAAGGTATACATCGCCCAGAAGCGCAAGATACAGGTCGGCGACAAGATGGCCGGCCGTCACGGCAACAAGGGTGTGGTCGGCAAGATCCTGCCGATCGAGGACATGCCTTTCATGGAAGACGGCACCCTGGTCGATATCGTGCTCAACCCGCTCGGCGTGCCAAGCCGTATGAATATCGGTCAGCTGTACGAAACCTCGCTCGGCTGGGCGGCAAAACGGCTCGGCGTGAAGTTCAAAACCCCGATTTTCAACGGCGCGACCTATGATGAGGTGCAGAAAGAGCTCGAAAAGGCCGGATTGCCTTCGCATGGCAAGGTGCGTCTTTTTGACGGCAGGACCGGCGAGAAGTTCGACGACGAGGTGACGGTCGGTTATATCTACATGCTGAAACTGAGCCATCTTGTTGACGACAAGATCCATGCCCGTTCGACGGGTCCGTACTCCCTCATTACCCAGCAGCCTCTCGGCGGAAAAGCCCAGTTCGGCGGCCAGCGGTTCGGTGAAATGGAGGTGTGGGCACTCGAAGCGTACGGTGCGGCGAATATTCTCAGGGAGATGCTGACGGTCAAGTCGGATGACGTGATCGGCCGCAACAAGACCTATGAGGCAATCGTCAAGGGCCAGAACCTGCCCGAACCCGGCACGCCCGAGTCGTTCAACGTGCTGGTGAGGGAGCTTCAGGGCCTCGGACTTGAAATCCGTATCGATGACAGGGTTCCCTAGCAGTTCCCGCTGTGGCGGATAAGATCATTAAGGGGATTTAAAATGGTCGTTTAACGAAGAATATTGACTATGATTTTTTCACAGGGAGCATCGCCGTTAAAAGGTGATTTTTCGAAGATCAAATTCAGCATAGCGTCTCCTGAAAGCATTCTTGCCCACTCTCGGGGAGAAGTGCTCAAGCCGGAGACCATAAACTACCGCACCTTCAAGCCCGAACGCGACGGGCTGATGTGCGAAAAGATATTCGGCCCGACCAAGGACTGGGAATGTTATTGCGGCAAGTACAAGCGGGTTCGCTACAAGGGCATCATCTGCGACCGCTGCGGCGTGGAAGTCACCACGAAAAGCGTGCGCCGCGAAAGGATGGGGCACATTTCCCTTGCCGTTCCTGTCGTGCATACCTGGTTTTTCCGTTCGGTGCCGAGCAAGATCGGCGCGCTGCTCGATCTTTCCACCAAGGAGCTCGAGCGGATCATCTACTACGAAGTGTATGTGGTCATCAATCCCGGCGAGCCGGGAGAGAAACAGGGCATCAAGAAGCTTGACCGCCTGACCGAGGAGCAGTACTTCCAGATCATTACCGAGTACGAGGACAATCAGGACCTCGACGATTCGGATCCTGCGAAGTTTGTCGCCAAGATGGGCGGCGAGGCCATTCACATGCTCCTGAAGAACATCGAGCTGAACGAGACTGCTGCCAGTCTGCGCAAGGTGCTCCGCGAAAGCAGTTCCGAGCAGAAGCGTGCCGACGCGCTCAAGCGGCTCAAGGTTGTCGAGTCGTTCAGGAAAAGCTACGAACCGCAGAAGAAAACGCGAAAGAAATCCACCGGGCTGTTTCCCGAGGACGAGCTTCCCGAACCGTACGTGTATGAAGGCAACAAGCCGGAGTACATGGTCATGGAAGTTGTTCCGGTCATTCCTCCCGAGCTGAGGCCGCTGGTGCCGCTTGAAGGCGGCCGCTTCGCGACCTCCGATCTCAACGATCTCTACCGCAGGGTGATCATCCGCAACAACAGGCTCAAGAAGCTGATCGACATCCGTGCTCCGGAGGTCATTCTCCGAAACGAGAAGCGCATGCTGCAGGAAGCCGTTGATGCGCTGTTCGATAATTCACGCAAGGCGAATGCGGTCAAGACCGGCGAATCCAACCGGCCGCTCAAGTCGCTGTCCGATGCGCTCAAGGGAAAACAGGGCCGGTTCCGTCAGAACCTGCTCGGCAAGAGGGTTGACTACTCAGGCCGTTCGGTTATCGTTGTCGGACCCGAGCTGAAACTGCACGAGTGCGGCCTGCCGAAGAGCATGGCTATCGAGCTGTTCCAGCCATTCGTGATCCGCAGGCTTGTCGAGCGCGGTATTGCCAAGTCGGTGAAATCGGCCAAAAAGCTGATCGACAAGAAGGACCCGGTTGTCTGGGATGTGCTTGAAAAGGTGATCGACGGACGTCCGGTGCTGCTGAACCGTGCACCGACCCTGCACCGTCTCGGTATCCAGGCATTCCAGCCGGTGCTGATCGAGGGAAAGGCTATCCAGATCCACCCGCTGGTCTGTACGGCGTTCAACGCCGACTTCGACGGTGACCAGATGGCCGTGCACGTGCCGCTTTCCCAGGAAGCGCAGCTCGAAACGTCGCTCCTGATGCTGTCGTCGCATAACCTCATCTTGCCGCAGTCCGGCAAGCCGGTTACCGTGCCTTCGCAGGACATGGTGCTCGGCATGTACTACCTGACGAAATCCCGCTCCGGCGAGGATGGAGAAGGGCGCATTTTCTACAGCCCCGAAGATGTCCTGATCGCCTACAACGAACAGCGGGTCGGTCTGCATGCCCAGATATTTGTTTCCTACAGCGGTCTCATCGACCAGAAGTTCGATCCGCTCAGGGTGCTTGACACCATCATTGACGAAAAGAGCGAGAAATACGCATGGCTGCGTTCGCAGCTCGAACAGAAGAAGATGCTGCTGACCACGGTCGGCAGGGTGATTTTCAACCAGCATGTTCCTGAATCGATAGGCTTCATCAACCGGGTTATCGACAAGAAGGTCGCCAAGGAACTGATCGGCAGGCTCAGCAGTGAAGTCGGCAATGTTGAAACCGCACGGTTCCTTGACAACATCAAGGAGGTCGGTTTCAATTACGCCATGAAAGGCGGTCTTTCGGTCGGTCTTTCTGATGCCATCGTTCCCGAGACGAAAGTCCGGCATATCAAGAGCGCCCAGAAGGACAGCACCAAGGTGGTCAAGGAGTACAACAGGGGCACCCTTACCGATAATGAGCGCTACAACCAGATCGTCGATGTCTGGCAGAAAACCTCGAATATCGTTGCCGAGGAGTCCTACCAGAAGCTCAAGAAAGACCGTGACGGATTCAATCCGCTCTACATGATGCTTGATTCCGGCGCCCGCGGCTCCAGGGAGCAGGTGCGCCAGCTGACCGGCATGAGGGGACTCATCGCCCGTCCGCAGAAGTCGATGTCCGGCCAGCCTGGCGAGATTATCGAGAACCCGATCATCTCCAACCTGAAGGAAGGTCTGACGGTGCTTGAATATTTCATCTCGACGCACGGTGCGCGTAAAGGTCTTTCCGATACCTCGCTGAAAACCGCTGACGCCGGTTATCTCACCAGGAGGCTGCACGATGTGGCGCAGGATGTCATCGTCACCATCGATGACTGCGGCACGACGAGGGGACTGCTTGTCCACCGCAACATCGAGGAGGAGACCAGCGGCCAGATCAAGTTCCGCGAAAAGATCCGCGGGCGCGTCGTGGCGAGGGATATCTATGACAGCCTCAACAACGGTGCTGTCGCCAGGGCGGGTGAAATCATCACCGACGAGCTTGCCGACCTCATCCAGGACACCGCGGGTGTCGAGGAAGCCGAAATCCGTTCGGTGCTTACCTGCGAGTCCAAAGTAGGAATCTGTTCGAAATGCTACGGCACCAACCTTGCCGTGCACAAACTGGTCGAGATCGGCGAGGCTGTCGGCGTTATCGCTGCGCAGTCCATCGGCGAACCGGGTACGCAGCTGACCCTTCGGACCTTCCACCAGGGCGGTACCGCGCAGGGCGGCATTTCCGAAACCGAAACGAAAGCCTTCAACGAGGGTCTGTTCGAATTCGAGGATGTGAAAACCGTCGAGCACAGCAGCATCAATGAGGACGGCGTCGAGGAGCTCCGAACCATCGTCATCCAGAAAAACGGCAAGATCAATATTGTCGATCCCGATTCGGGAAAGGTGCTGAAACGTTATGTGATTCCTCACGGTGCGCACCTCAACTGCCATCATGGCGATATGGTCCGCAAAGACCAGGTGCTTTTCAGCAGCGAGCCGAACAGCACCCAGATCATCGCTGAAATACCGGGAACCGTGCGGTTTGCCGATATCGAGAAAGGGGTCACCTACAAGGAGGAGGTTGATCCCCAGACCGGTTTCGCACAGCACACCATCATCAACTGGCGCTCGAAGCTCCGCGCCAACGAGACAAGGGAGCCGCGCATCATGATTGTCGATGCCGGCGGCGAGATCAGGAAGACCTATCCGGTGCCGATCAAGTCAAACCTTTATGTCGAGGATGGCCAGAAGGTCGTGCCCGGCGATATCGTCGCGAAGGTGCCGAGGAACCTCGACCGTGTCGGCGGTGACATTACGGCCGGTCTGCCGAAGGTTACCGAGCTGTTCGAGGCCCGTATTCCTTCCGATCCGGCCATCGTTTCCGAGATCGACGGTTACGTGAGTTTCGGATCCCAGCGCAGGAGCAGCAAGGAAATCAAGGTCAAGAACGATTTCGGCGAAGAAAAGATCTACTACGTCCAGGTCGGCAAGCATGTGCTGGCCAACGAGGGCGACGAGGTCAAGGCCGGCGATCCGTTGACGGATGGCGCCATTTCTCCGCAGGATATCCTCCGCATCCAGGGCCCGAATGCCGTGCAGCAGTATCTGGTCAACGAGATCCAGAAAGTGTACCAGATCAATGCCGGTGTCGAGATCAACGACAAGCACCTCGAGGTGATCGTGCGTCAGATGCTGCAGAAGGTCCGTGTCGAGGAGCCGGGCGATACCGATCTCCTTCCCGGCGATCTCATTGACAGGAGTATCTTCATCGAGGCGAACGAAAGCATCGCGGAGAAGGTCAGGGTTACCGACAGGGGCGATGCTCCGGCAAGAATACAGGACGGCCAGCTCTACAAGATGCGCGATGTTACCAAGCTGAACCGGGAACTGCGCAAGAACAGCAAGAAACTTGTCATTCTGGAACCTGCCCTGCAGGCGACGTCCCATCCGGTGCTTCTCGGCATCACCAGCGCTGCGCTGCAGACTGAAAGCGTTATTTCCGCGGCTTCCTTCCAGGAAACCACGAAAGTGCTGACAGACGCTGCCGTAGCCGGCAAGATCGACAATCTTCTCGGCCTCAAGGAGAACGTCATTGTCGGCAAGCTGATCCCTGCCGGTACCGGACTGAAACGGTACCGCAGCATCAGGCTGAACGGAGAGACACAGAAAGCTGCCGCAGAGCCCGAACCGGTTGCAGCTGCCGACGACGAGGCGGCCGAGGAAGCCGGGCTCTGAGCCCGGAACGCCTCGAAGGCTGAACAGACAAGGAAAAGCCGTCCTCTGCTGTGATGCAGGGACGGCTTTTTCGTTTTATTCCGGCAGCAATGCAAAAGGGCCGCCTTTCGGGAAGGAGGCCCTTTTCATTTGCCTGTTTTTCAGGGGAAGCTATTTCTTTTCATTACAAAACGAGTCCAGAAAGCTGGTGTCGTACTGGCCGCTGCGGAAAACCGGTGAATGCATCACCTGCTTGTGGAACGGAATGGTTGTTTTCACGCCGGCGACAATGAACTCGTCAAGAGCCCTTGACATTCGTGCAATGGCCTCTTCACGGTTATGGGCGGTAACGATAAGTTTTGCAATCATCGAGTCATAATTCGGCGGTACGACATAGCCTGCATAGGCGTGGGAATCGACTCGCACGCCATGCCCTCCCGGGGTATGGAAAACCTGGAGCTGGCCGGGCGAGGGCCTGAAAAGGTGCTCGGAATCCTCTGCGTTGATGCGACATTCAATGGAGTGTCCTTTCGGCGTGTAGGTTCGTCCGGCGATGGATTCTCCCGCAGCAATCAGGATCTGTTCCTTCACAATATCCACATCGTAGCGCTCTTCAGTAACCGGATGCTCCACCTGGATACGGGTGTTCATCTCCATGAAGTAGAAGTTCTTGTGCCGGTCAAGCAGGAATTCGATGGTTCCCGCACCTTCGTAATTGATGGCGCTGGCTGCGGCAATTGCGGCATCACCCATTTTCTTTCTCAGCGATTCGTCAACTGCCGGGGAGGGAGTCTCCTCGATGAGCTTCTGATGACGGCGCTGAACCGTGCAGTCGCGTTCTCCGAGATGGATGGTATTGCCATGCTGGTCAGAGAGAATCTGTATCTCGACATGGCGGGGATTTTCAAGGTATTTCTCGATATAGACGCCGTCATTGCCGAACGCCTGACCGGCTTCGCTCCTTGCGGTCTGGAGCGCCTTTTCAAGCTGGCTCTCCTCGCTGACGACACGCATGCCCTTGCCGCCACCGCCTGCTGTCGGTTTGATAATGACCGGATAGCCGGTTTTTTTTGCGGTTTCAATCGCTTCAGCCAGATCGCTGACCAGTCCGGGGCTTCCCGGAACAACAGGGACACCGGCTGCTATCATGGTGGCCTTTGCGGTGTTCTTGTCTCCCATCTGGTTGATCATGCGGGCCGTGGGTCCGATAAACTTGATGTTTACCGAGGAGCACACTTCGGCAAAATCCTCGTTTTCTGCAAGGAAGCCGTACCCGGGATGGATCGCATCCGCATTGGTGAGTTCTGCAGCAGCGATGATTCTCGGGATGTTCAGGTAGCTGTCGCGGGACGGAGGCGGACCGATGCAGACCGCCTCATCGGCATACTTCACGTGAATGGATTCAGCATCGGCCGTCGAATAGACGGCTACGGTGCTGATGCCGATTTCACGACAGGTCTGCATGACACGCAAGGTTATTTCACCGCGGTTGGCAACAAGTATTTTTTTAAACACGTTAGGCGTCTTATTAAAAATTACGGTTTAATGCGGAACAGCGGCTGATCATACTCGACAGGCTGACCGTTTTCAACAAGGATTTCAACAACAGTCCCTGAAACTTCCGCCTCGATTTCGTTCATGAGCTTCATGGCTTCAATGATGCAGAGCACGTCGCCTTTCTGGATGGTGTCGTTGACGCTGACAAACGGAGCGGCATCAGGTGACGGCGAGCTGTAGAAGGTGCCGACTATCGGAGAGCAGATTTCGATAAGGACCGATTCCTCGTTTTTCTGCGTGCTGGAAGCGGGAGAAGCCGGAGAGGCCCCGGATGAAACTGTCTGCGGCAGGGCGGCGGATGCGGCAGGCTGGGTGACAGGAGCCGATACCGCAGGCTGCACCTGGACCGTTGCGCCGCCGGAGATAAACCGGCGGAGGGTGATTTTGAAGGAACCCTCTTCAATGATGGTTTCCTGCAGATCCGAGCTATGGACTATGTCAATAAGCTGCTTGATTTCATTCAGGTTCATGGCGATTGTATCCTTAAAGATTTAACATACAGGCATTTGTTTTGAACAGACTTATTTTTTGACGCGTTCGATATACTCACCCGTACGGGTATCGACACGAATGATGCTGCCGGTCTGGATGAACATCGGCACGCTGACCGAGGCCCCGGTTTCCACGGTCGCGGGTTTGGTGCCGCTGGTTGCCCGGTCGTCTTTTGTGGCGGGGCTGGTTTTCGTGACTTCCACCTCAACGAAAGTCGGCATTTCGACATCGAGAATCGAACCGTCATCGGAAAAGACGATGAACACCGTAATGCCGTCCTTGATGAACTGTGCTGCAGTGCCGATGGTGTGTTCCGGAACGTTGATCTGGTCGAAGGTGTCGCTGTCCATCATCACGTAATCATCGCCGTCGCGGTACAGGTACTGGTACTGTTTCCGTTCGGTAACGATCAGGTCCACCTGTTCCGTGGCGCTGAAACGGTATTCGACATTCCTTCCGGTTTTCAGGTTTTTCATGTTGGCCTGGTAAAACGCACGGAGGTTTCCCGGAGTACGGTGGACAAGGGTTTCGATAATATGCGGCTCCCCTTTGAAGCGGATGATGGAACCTTTCGAGACGGTGCTGATGGAAGCCATAAGCTGACAGGGAAAATTACAGTTTGCAAAAAAGAACTTAAATATAACACTGCACAGGGATGAATTCAAGCTGTTCGCCCCGAAAGGAGCTTATTGCTTAAAAAGTCATTGCATCTTTACCGGGCACTGTTTAAATTTACTGAATTAGTAGCTCTGAAAAAAAATGGTTTACTTTAACAATAACAACATGCCATATGTCAAAAGCTGAGTTAGTAGAAAAAATAGCCTCCCAGGCAGGATTGACAAAAGCCGATGCAGAGCGAGCCGTAAATGCTTTCATCAATGTTGTCACCTCGTCGTTAAAGGGCGGGGATGATGTTACCCTTGTTGGTTTCGGTACCTTCACCACCGGTGACCGTGCTGAAAGACAGGGCAGAAACCCCCAGACTGGAGCAACCATCACCATCGCAGCGAAAAAAGTAGTAAAGTTCAAGCCCGGCAAGGCACTGAAAGACGAAGTAGGCGCCTGAGCGGAAGCGACAGGATTCCATCTGTTTTCAAAAGTCCATCATCTGCTTCGGCATGGTGGACTTTTTTTATCAATACCATGTTCAGATTATGGCAGCCAAGGTTGTTCTGGATTTTGAAAAGCCCCTTTTTGAACTTGAAGCCAAGCTTAACGAGATGCGGTTCTGTCTCAGGAGCAGTGCAAGAGAGCAGAACCAGCAGGAAGCCGATGTCCTGCACCGGGACATCGAGCTTCTCGAGCAGAAGGTTGACGTCCTCCGGCGCTCGATTTACAAAAATCTCACCCGTTGGCAGAAAGTCCAGCTTGCCCGGCATCCCGAGAGGCCCTATACGCTCGATTACATCTACATGATGACCAGGGATTTCGTTGAACTGGCCGGAGACCGCCATTTCAGTGACGACAAGGCCATTGTGGGCGGTTTTGCACGGCTTGAGGACAGCGCCACGGGTTTTTCGCAGTCGGTCATGATGATCGGCCATCAGAAGGGCCGTGATACCAAATCGAACCTGTACCGCAATTTCGGCATGGCCCAGCCGGAAGGGTACCGCAAGGCGTTGCGCCTCATGAAGCTTGCCGAGAAGTTCCGCAAGCCGGTCATCACCCTCATCGACACGCCGGGTGCGTTTCCGGGGATCGAGGCCGAGGAGCGGGGGCAGGCTGAAGCCATTGCCCGGAATCTTTTCGAGATGGCCCGGCTTACCGTACCGGTTGTCTGCGTCATCATCGGGGAAGGGGCAAGCGGCGGCGCTATCGGCATCGGGGTCGGGGACAGGATACTCATGGCCGAAAACAGCTGGTATTCGGTCATCTCCCCCGAAAGCTGTTCCTCGATTCTCTGGAGAAGCTGGAATTACAAGGAGCAGGCTGCCGAAGCACTCAAACTCACTGCCGAAGACCTGCTCGGCCAGGGGATCATCGACAGGATCATCCCCGAACCGCTTGGCGGTGCGCATGCCGATCCCGAAGCCATGGCAGGGACTCTCAAGGCCATGCTTGTCGAGGAACTGCAGGCGCTCCTGCAAAAATCCGCCGATACGCTCGTCATGGAAAGGGTGACGAAATTTTCGTCGATGGGTGTCTGGTCCGAGGCATGACAAGGAAAAGCCGGCGCGCAGTCGCCGGCTTTTTCGTTGTCTGTGCTGACGACGGCTTCCTCAGCCGATCGTCCAGGTGCTGTTGCCGGCCAGCAGCTCTTCAAATGTCCCCTCGCCTTTTTCCTGTGTTTTTTCAATCTGTGCCGTCAGCGCATCCTCATAGGTGCTGCGCTCTTCCACATAGAAAATACCGAAAGGTCTCGGCAGGAACTCCTCGTTCGTGTTGGGATCGTCGAAGAAGCGGGAGAGGATGTTCGCCTTGATGAAATCCTTTTCGTCATGGATCCAGAGGTCGTCCTTCGAGGCTTCCGCGAGATTGACCATGACAGGCGTAAAGCCGTCGAGCCTGATGCCTTTCGTGCCGTCGGCGCCGAAAACCAGCGGTTTGCCCTGTTCGAGATACAGGGTGGTGTCGGCTTTGCGCTCCTTGTCGCTGAAGGCATCGAATGCGCCGTCGTTGAAGATCGGGCAGTTCTGGTAGATCTCCACGACCGATGTGCCGCGGTGTTCGGCGGCTCGCTTGAAAATATCGCGCATGAGCTTGCCGTCACGGTCCATAACCCTGGCAACGAAGGTGCCGCCTGCACCGAGCGTGAGCGCCACGGTGTTGATGGGATGGTCAACCACACCGTTCGGCGAGGTCACGGTTTTCAGCCCGACTTTGGAGGTCGGCGAATACTGCCCCTTCGTGAGACCGTAGATCTCGTTGTTGAAGAGGATCACGTTCAGGTCGAGGTTCCTCCTGACGGTATGGATGTAATGGTTGCCGCCGATGGAGAGCGCGTCGCCATCGCCGGTTCCCACCCAGACGCTCAGTTCCGGACGGGCTGTTTTCAGGCCGGAGGCCATTGCCATGGCGCGACCGTGGATGCCGTGCATGCCGTAGGTTGCGATGTAGTACGGGAGCCTCGATGAGCAGCCGATACCGGAAACCACAACCACGTCCTCGGTTTTCAGGCCGAGGTCGGCCATGGCGTTTTTCAGCTGTTGCAGAATGGCAAAATCACCGCAGCCCGGACACCATTTCGGCTCCTGGCTGGAGGTGAAATCCTTTGCAGTCAGTTGTGCGAGTGTATCGGTCATGATTAAAGCTCCTTTAAGATATCGGTGATTTTTGCTTCGATTTCCATCTCGTTGAACGGAAGGCCCTGCACCTTGCTGAAGCCGACCGGCTCGATGAGGAACTTGTCCCTGATCATGGAGAGCAGTTGGCCGCAGTTGTTCTCGGGAATCAGCACCTTCTTGAAGTTGCCGAGCATCGCGCCGAGATTTTTCGGGAACGGGTTGATGTAGCGAAGATGGGCGTGCGAAACGTTGCAGTCGCCTTCGATCGCCTGTTCAACGGCTTTCTTGATGGCGCCGTAGGTCGAGCCCCAGCCGAGCACCAGCAGATCGCCCTGTTCCGGGCCGTTGTCGATGGTGAGGTCGGGAACGATATCGGCAACCCTGGCGACTTTTTCAGCGCGCAGCCTGGTCATGAGCGCATGGTTTTCCGGATCGTGCGAGACATTGCCGGTTTCATGCTGCTTCTCGAGGCCGCCGATGCGGTGTTCGAGGCCGGGAGTTCCCGGAATGGCCCACGGGCGGACACCGCGGTCGTCGCGCTTGTACGGCAGGTACGGCGGATCGTCAGGCTTGCGTTCAGCTGAAAATATCGGGGTGATCGATGCAAGGTCGTCCGGAGAGGGCACCAGCATGGGCTCCGAGCTGAGTGCGAGGTAGCCGTCGGTGAGGCAGAGCACCGGCGTCATGTACTCCACGGCAATCTTTGCCGCTTCGTAAGCCGCATAGAAGCAGTCCACCGGCGACATGGCGGCGATGACCGGCATCGGTGCTTCGCCGTGGCGTCCGTACATGGCCATGAGCAGGTCGGATTGCTCGGGTTTTGTCGGCAGACCGGTCGATGGGCTGCCCCTCATGACGTTGATGATCACCAGAGGAATCTCGAGGATCACGGCAAGTCCCATGCCCTCGGTTTTCAGGGCCAGACCGGGACCGGAGGTGTTGGTTGCCGCAAGCGCGCCACCGTAAGCTGCGCCGATGCTGGTGAGCACGCCGGCAATTTCGTCTTCCGCCTGGAAGGTCTTGACGCCCCATTTTTTCATGCCGGAAAGGGTCTGCAGGATTTCAGACGCCGGCGTAATGGGATAGGAGCCGAGGAACAGCTCCAGGCCGGCTTTTTTCGCGGCAGCGGCAAGGCCGATAGCTGACGCCTCGTTGCCGGTCACGCGGCGGTACAGGCCGGGTTTCTTGTCTGCAGGGGCAACGGTGAAGCGGCCATGCTGGGAGAACATTTCGGTCTCGTCGCCGAAGTTGTAGCCGGCCTGCACCGCCTTGATGTTTGCGCTGGCGATATCCTGCTTGTTTTTGAACTTCGACTGCAGGGTTTCGATGGTGGTTTCAAGCGGAAGGCTGTAGAGCCAGTAGAGCACGCCGAGCACGAACATGTTCTTGCAGCGGTCGATGATCTTCGTGCTGAGCCCGGTATCGGCAAGCGCCTTGCGGGTAAGGGTGACGACCGGGATCTGGAACAGCGTATAATCCTTCAGGCTGCCGTCAAGCAGCGGGTTGTTCTCTTCGCCGTAACCCGACAGTTTCAGGTTTTTCGCATCGAAGCCGTCCGTATCGGCGATGATGATGCCGCCGTGGTGCAGGTTTTTCAGGTTTGCCTTCAGCGCTGCCGCATTCATGGCGATCATCACATCGAACTTCGCACCGGGCGTGTACACGCCGGTCGTGCCGAACTGCAGCTGGAATCCCGAGACGCCGGACACGGTGCCAGCCGGTGGCCTGATTTCCGATGGAAAGTTCGGAAAGGTGTTGAGGTCCGATCCGTAGATGGCGACGGTATTGGCGAACTGGGTGCCGGTCAGCTGCATGCCGTCGCCGGAATCACCGGCAAAGAGAACGGACACGCTGGTTTTTGCTGTTACCATATCTTGCTTGTTTAAGATTGTTGTCTCACTCATTCGTTCGAGTTCCTGCTGTTAATGGAAAACCACAAGCCAAAGCAACCGCATCAGTATGAACCCGGGAGTTCACGCGAATGAAGATATTGGCAGCCGGTGATAAGAAAATAAATACAGACGGAGGGTCGAAAACCGGCCGGCATGATTCCGGTCGGGTTTTCTGCAAAGGGGTAAATATAGCTTCCCGGAAAATGAGAAGCAAATGTTTCAGGAATTATTGTCGCTGTCCGGAACGATAATAATGTTGTTCGTCCTGAGGTATTCCTGCCATTCGTGCTCTTCCCTGACGGGGCAGTCCTGAGAGAGATCACAGAAATCACAGCGCATCATGCCGTACATCTGTTCCATCCAGCAGCCGTTCCTGCTTTTGTTGACCTCGTTGACATGATTGGGATTGGCCCTGACGATCTCCTCTGATAGCTTCATCAGTTCGAGAATGCCCTTGCGTCTCTGCTCATCTTCGACACCCCAGCTCATAACCGTACCCCTGATTAAACCGGTGAAAAGGAAAGAAACCCTGCATTTTTCAATATAGTCTCTTTTTTGCCAAAGACCGCATGAAAGGCTGCCGGAAGCGTTGTTGAAGGCCGTACAGGCTTCCGGCAGCGGGGAAAATTAAGTTGGCATCGCGCCTGAAAAAAGGTTAACTTTGAGCCCGAAAGAGGCTCCTCAAGCGCTCTGCCACGGCAAAGGGGAGACAACGGAAACAAGATGACCACTATGAAATCCAGTGCAATACGGCAGTCTTTTCTCGATTTTTTCGCTGCAAAAGACCATAAAATCGTGCGTTCAGCACCGGTGATTCCCGCAGACGATCCTACCTTGCTCTTCACCAACGCCGGCATGAACCAGTTCAAGGATGTGTTTCTCGGCAAGGGTACCAGGCCATACGTCAGGGCTGCCGATACGCAGAAGTGCATCCGCGCGTCGGGCAAGCACAACGATCTCGAGGATGTGGGGCGCGACACCTACCACCACACCTTTTTCGAAATGCTCGGCAACTGGTCATTCGGCGACTACTACAAGAAGGAAGCCATCGGCTGGGCATGGGAGCTTTTGACATCGGTCTGGAAGCTGCCGAAGGAACGCCTGTACGCCACGGTGTACCACGACGACGACGAGAGTTTCCAGCTCT
>Ga0233420_10000341_pt1 | contig 20633 bp, 18 predicted proteins | sample Watercolumn_Mata_4_FD_183009 | JGI IMG/M metagenome (GOLD analysis project Ga0233420, IMG submission 183009) | Freshwater microbial communities from Lake Matano, South Sulawesi, Indonesia - Watercolumn_Matano_2014_102_MG | ecosystem: Environmental > Aquatic > Freshwater > Lake | place...
GGACAGGATTAGGGCTAGGGACGGTTGGACGGTTGGACGGTTGGACGGCGACATGGTGATTCTCCTGACGGCGGGTGGCAATCCATTTACACCGACCCGCCAGGCGCCGTCAAGCCCCGGTAGTCGTAGCCCGAAGGCTGGGTGGAGGAACGAAACCCAGAGAATTGCCGGCATCGCTGGGTTTTCGCTGCGCTGCAACCCAGCCTACCGGCCTTTACCCATCCTGCGGCTGGCGAAGCCCATTGATCGCGACCGATGCGCTTCCCGATGGTCGGCACATCCTATGGTACTACACAGGTTACCTCCTTTCAGGTTGCAAGTCTTGGCCCATGCCGGGCACACTAGGGGCGAATTCATTCGCCCATTCAGAAGCTGTCTGGCAAAAGTTCAGGCGCATTTTGCAAGGGTTATTTTGAGCATGGCGATGCGAATCATGTTTTCAGCGGTGGCAGTGAGGATTTCGACGTCCTTGGCGAGCCTGCGAAACGCACCGAACCACGCGAAAGTGCGCTCGACCACCCAACGCTGGGGCAAAACGGCAAAGCCATCTTTGATCTTCAAGGAAATATGCAGCGTCAACCCCAGCACTTCGTCAACCTACTGAACTGCCGTGCCTCGATACCCGGCATCACCAGAAAAGGCTTGTAGACTTGGATGCTTGTCCGCGCATCGACGCAGGACTTCGCAGGCACCCACCGTATCATGGACATTGGCTGCGTGGACCTGAACATGCAGCAGATTGCCCACTATGTCGACGACAATATGGCGCTTACGACCTTTCACTTTTTTGCCGCCATCGATACCGCGTTCTTCGCTGTCGTACTGGGTTTTGACGCTTTGCGAATCGAGGATGCCGTAGCTGGGACAGGGGGATCGGCCGCTTTTTTTTTTCGATGCCGTCTGTTCAAATGATCCAAGGCTTGTTCCCAAATTCCCTTCTTGTTCCAACGGCTGAAATGGTCGTAAACGGTTTTCCAAGGCGGAAAATCGTTGGGTAACTGCCGCCACTGGGCACCGGTCTTCACGATGTAGAGAATGGCATCGACGATCTGTTTACGAGGATGCTTACACGCACTTCCTCTCCGATCCTTTGGCTGAAAGTACGATTCGATGAGTTCCCATTCCTTCTCTTTCAAATCACTTGGATAGCTCAACAGTCTGCCCTTTTATGCCCCCGGAAGGGCTTGACTTTACCAACTTTTCTTTTTCAAGACAGCTTCTCAGGGCCTTGTGTGCGAATGAATTCGCCCCTACGATCAATCGCATCATCCTGTTGATCCTGTAAATTCCTGTCCAACTGCTTTTTCGGATGAAGCGGCCTGCCTGCCGGCAGGCAAGTCAACCGCCGTTTCCAGGATCATAGGGCGGCGGACTTGAGGCGGCGGCGATAGAGCCGCCAGGCGGGTGCGATGAGGGCAAGCAGCAGTAACGCGCCCACCGGGAGCGGCCAGTAGACGGGCCGATTCCATTCCCGCCGCCGAGCGGCTCGGGCCGCGGCATCGATCCGCAGGTATTTGAGGGCATTGTTGGCCATCAGATTGGGTTTGTAGTTCCGATACCAATCATGTCTCAGACTGAAGTTCTTGGGGTGCACGCCGAATACCCAGGGCGAATCCTGCCGTACGATCTCCTGCATGCGGCGAATCAATTCCAGCCGTTCCGGCCCGTCCGCCAGGTTGCGCATGCGCAGAAACAGCCGGTCGAACTCGGGATTCCGATAATTCGCGGCGTTTTCCCCACCCTTTCCCACCTTGGCGTTTTCGCCAAACAGGAGGAAAAAGAAGTTCTCGGGATCGGGATAATCGGCATTCCACCCCCAGCGGAACAGTTGAGCGTTGCCATTGGCCATTTTCTGCTGGAATTGATTGTAGTCGGTGGCGCGGATCACCAGTTGTATGCCCAGCTTGGCCAACTGCTTTCGATACCAGTTGAGCGTGGCCTTGTCGTCCACGCCCGTGGCGGTGGTATCGAGAAACAACACCAGCGGCTTGCCGGTGGCGGGATCCATTCCGCCGGGATAGCCGGCCTCGGCCAGCCATCGACGCGCCACGCCGATGTCCTTGCGCCGCGCCTGCCCCTCCACCCAGTCATAAAGCCGGCGATTGATGCCCGCCGGCCCCTCCTCGTAACCGAACAGGCCCGGCGGCAATACACCCTGAGCCGGAATACCGCGGCCATTCATGAAAATGGCGATGTATTCCTCCTCGTCAATCGCCAGGCTGATGGCCCGCCGCAGCTTGGCCGTCTTCTCGTCCAGGCCGCCGACCACGGGATCCAGCATATTGAAACCCAGGTACAGAATCGAGGCGGTCACCGCGGTTTGCAACTGAATGCCTCGCGCCCGCATCTCCGGAGTGACTTCGGCATTCCCCACGCCGCTGAATTGGATGGCCTGGTCGAAATTATCCGATGCCAATCCGGAAGCATCGTAATAACCCTGAAGAAATTTGCTCCAGTAGGGAATGGTTTCCTTTTCGAGGACGAAGATCACCTGGTCGATCAGCGGCAACCGCCGGCCGGCATCGGCCAGCAGTCCCTCCGCCGCATCTCCGGGTTCGCCCTCGGCGGGAAAAAGCTCCGCATGAAAGTGTGTGTTACGCGCCAGCACCATGCGGCGGTTGGGATTGTTTTCCATCAACCGGTACGGCCCCGAACCCACTGGAAACCAGTCCAGACTGATATTCCGCTCGACCAACCCAGGTTGGGAATAGAAAGCGTCGGCTTCCCAGGGCATGGGCGCGAAAAACGGCATGGCCAGCCAAAAGCGAAACTGGGGATATTTCCCCTTGAGGCGGATGCGGAAGTGGTGCGCATCCAACACCTCGACGCCCTCGAGGGGATAGACGCGGAGATCCAACCAACCGTTGGGTCGGTTGCTTCTGTCGAAATCGACCATCAGCCGCTCGCCCAGCGAACGCAGGCCAACGATGTGCTCCCCCATCATTTCGGCCACCGGCGAATGGACTTCCGGATGCGCCAACCGCTTGATCTGGTAAGCATAGTCCTCGGCGGTCACGCCGCGCGTGCCGGTATCCCGGAAGTCCTTGAGCGCATGGATCTCGCTCAGATCCTCGTCGGACAGGCGGTGATAGCGATAGCCCCCCGCGCTGTCCCGGGCAAAGGCCGGGTGCGGCGCATAAACCAGATCGGCTCTGAGGTGGATATCGTAAAGGCTGTAGGCCACGACAGCCTCTGACGCCGATTCGGGCAGGGTATTGCCGTCGACATCCAAATAACTGACCTCGGGCAAGCGAACGGCCGCCAACGGCTCCAGCTGATAGGGTCGCTTCAGATAAGCGTACTGGAGCGGGGGTTCGTAGATCTGGGCAATGATCTCATACTCGTTCGCGCTGTAGGACCGTGCCGGATCGAGATGCTTGGGACGCTCCTCGAACGAGGTGTAGAGCGTCTCGTCGTGAGTTTCCCTTTCGGGATAGGGGTTATTCGGCGGGTCGCCGCAGGCGGAAAGGATCAGGCACGGCAACAGGGAAAGCCATCCACGCCGCTTGCGCGCCGCCGTAACCCAGGAACTATGGAACCCCAAAAAACAACTCCCTCCTTGCGGAAAACCCTTTGTCTTCACGCCCACAAGATGCGGCAAGTATACGATAGACCAGTGTGCATCCACCCTGATCTGCAACAAGATCGCTTCCGACCTGCACAGTTCTTGTATAATTCGTTAAATTCAGGGGCAACTGTTGACACAAAAACAGGCTTCCTCATCAGGTTCGTGAATCAACTTCCATACAAGCAGGAAACAACATGCCACAAAAATTGCTCTTTGCGCTGTGCGGTCTTTTATTGAGCGGGAGTCTGACCGCGGCTGAACTGAAGGTTGGCGTGGTTGACCTGCGCAAACTGGTCGACCAGTCGGCACAGAGCCAAAAATCCCAGGCCGAACTCAAGAAGGAATTCCAGCCTCGGGAGACCAAACTCGTCAACGAGCAGAAGGAACTGAAAAAATTGGAGGAAAAGCTCGAGAAGGACATGGCCGTCATGAGCGAGGCCGACAAACGGAAACTTGAGAAGGAACTCATTGATCGGGGTAGGGAATTCAAGCGCTCCATGGATGAAATGAGGCAGGACTATGGGCTGCGCGCCAACCAGGAAATGGCCAAGATTCAAAAAGTCGTGCAGGAAGCCATTCAATCCGTGGCCAAGGAACAAAACTTCGACCTGATCCTGGTCGATGGGGTAGCCTTCGCCAGGGATTCGCTCAATATTACCAGTGAAGTCGAAAAGAAACTGGGCGGCGCCAAGAAGTAACCGGCGTCAGATCCTGGTCTTCCGTCAACACTCTCCACACATAAGGCCATTCATTTGGATATACAGGAAATCAAGGAATATCTTCCCCACCGCTATCCTTTCCTGCTCATCGACAGGGTCCTCGAAGTCGAGCCGGGCAAACGCCTGTTGGCGCTAAAGAATATCACCTACAACGAACCCTTCTTCACCGGCCATTTCCCCAAAATCCCGATCATGCCGGGTGTTCTCATCATTGAAGCCCTCGCCCAAGCCACGGGTCTTCTGGCCGGCAGGTCGGTGGAGGGTCTGATGGGCAAGGGGCGCACCTACTACCTGGTCGGCCTGGACAAGGTTCGCTTCAAGCGGCCCGTGGTACCGGGAGATCAGTTGCATCTGGAAGCCTGCTACCTTCGCCACAAGCGCAATATCTGGGCATTTGAATGCCGCGCGGAGGTCGAGGGGGAACTCGTGGCCAGCGCCGAAATCATGTGCGCGGCGGCGGAGTAGGTTCATTGATTCATCCCTCCGCGATCGTGGACGAGAGGGCGTCGCTGGCCGGCGATGTCGGAATCGGTCCATTTTCAATCATCGGCCCCGAGGTGGAGATAGGAGCGGGTACAGTCGTGGGGCCTCACGTCGTGATCAAGGGCCCCACTCGCATCGGTCGCAACAACCGCATTTTCCAGTTCGCCTCGGTAGGCGAGGATCCGCAGGACAAAAAATATCGAGGGGAAGTCACCCGTCTCGAAATCGGCGATGGCAATGTCATCCGCGAATACGCCACGCTGCACCGGGGCACGATCCAGGACCGCTCGGTGACGCAGATCGGAAACGACAACTTGCTCATGGCCTACACTCATGTCGCGCATGATTGCGTCATCGGCAACGGCGTGATCATGGCGAATGGCGCCTCCCTGGCCGGCCATGTGGCAGTGGATGATTTCGCCATCCTGGGTGGATTCTCACTGGTCCATCAGTTCTGTCGCGTGGGTCGGCATAGCTTCTCCGGCATGGGCAGCATCATCAGCCGGGACATTCCTCCCTATGTCATGGTGGGCGGCAGCCCCACCAAACCGCGCGGCATCAACAGCGTGGGCATGGAACGGCGCGGTTTGGACCCGGAAACCATCCTGCAGATCAAGCGGGCTTTCAAGCTCATCTACAAGTCGCGTCTCAAGCTTGAGGAAGCCATAGAGGGCCTGACCGCCATGGCTGAGCAAACGGAAGAAATCAGGCCGATGCTGGACTTCCTCCAGCAAAGCGGACGCAGCATCATCCGCTGAGACGCGGTTCTCCATCGCTCCCCAGGCATGAGTCACTCGCTGCTGGGCCACCATTGCGCCGGATTCGACGAAGCCGGACGCGGCTGCCTGGCGGGTCCCGTGATAGCCGCCGCCGTCATACTCCCGGCGGATGTCTCGCGGCTACAGGGTCTTACGGACTCCAAGAAGTTGACGCCGAATAAGCGCGCGACGCTTGCCCGCCTCATCCAGGATCAAGCCGTGTGCTGGGCGGTGGGCCGTTCGGACCCCGGCGAAATTGACCGCATCAACATCCTGCGGGCCTCCCTGCTGGCCATGCGTCGGGCGCACGATGCCATGGCCATTGTGCCGAGCCTGGGCCTGGTGGATGGCAAGCATGCGCCAGACCTGCCCTGTCCCACACGGACCATCGTTGGCGGCGACCTCTCCGAGCCCGCGATTTCGGCGGCTTCCATCCTTGCAAAGGTTTACCGAGACCAAGAAATGCGCATCGCCGATATCCTCTTTCCCGGTTACGGCTTCGCGATACACAAGGGCTATCCGACCCGCGACCATCGCGAGGCGCTGTCAAGGCTGGGTCCGAGCCCCCTGCATCGGCGATCGTTCGGACCCATCCAACGGCTCGCGGGCGGTCCTTTACCGGATCCGGCATCATGAGTCAGGTGCTCGCCATCAACCTGGGCTCGGTATCGATCATCCATCATCAGGGCAAGCGGGTCGAAACCGGCATTTTCAAGACCCCGATCTTGGGCGGCGCGTGGGTTGGCGTCAACGGGATCGAGGGGGATGTCCAGGTGGATCGCAAGAATCACGGCGGGCCCGATAAGGCCGTCTACGTCTATACGCGGGAAAATCATGCCCACTGGGCAAGACAAAGGCGCGTGCCCGACGAGTATCCGTCCGGCCATTTCGGCGAGAATCTCACCGTGACCAGGCTGCCGGACTCCAGCGTCCACATCGGCGACCTGCTGGCCATCGGGGAAACCCTGATGCAGGTTACCCAGCCGCGGGTCCCCTGCTTCAAGCTCGGCGTCAAATTCGGGGACCCCAGTTTTGTGGCCGAATTCCTGACCTCCGGCCGCACCGGCTTCTACCTGCGCGTTCTTAGGGAAGGCTGGGTCCATCCCGGAGACAGTATCCAGCGTATCTCCGAACATCCCTCCCGGATTAGCGTGGCCGATGCCATGCGCGCCCTGATCCCGGGGCCCGAACGACGTGAATGGATGCAAAAAGTCCTCGCAATCGACGCGCTGTCCGCTGCCTGGCATCAGGACCTCGGCAGGCGCCTGGAATCCAAATAACCCAACCATTGACCCGGAGTCCACATGAATAAACTTGCCGTGTTTCCGCCGCCCGTCGTCGCCGTCTTGCTGATCGGCGTCGCCTTCGGACTGAATCGCGCCTTCCCCCACCTCGAAATCGTACCCGCCACGGGCGGAGGATTGGCATGGTTGGCCTCGGGACTTGCTCTGAGCGCCTCGGCGGCCTGGCAATTTCGGCAACTGAAAACGTCGTTCCTGCCCATGGGAACGCCAACCCAGTTGGTCACTCTCGGCGCCTACCTCTGGACGCGCAACCCCATGTACCTGGGATTGTTCACCGCCCTGCTGGGACTGGCCTTCTACATGGGAACGCTGCCGTTCTGGCTGGTTCCGCCGGCCTTTTTCCTGATCATCAATCGGCTGCACATTCCCTATGAGGAATCCAGACTCACCGAGATATTCGGCGCGGATTACACCCGTTATCGGCAACGCGTGGGCCGCTGGCTCTGAATCGGAGCCACAAAAAACCGGCCATGCGCACGGCATGACCGGTTCTTGTTCCCCGGAGATTACTCGACGACTTCGATAGGAATGGTGCGGCGCGGCTTGGCAACCGGGTCGTTCGCATACTCCGGCACCGGTTCCTCCGCCATCGGTCCCGTGGTGCGGGGTCCCATCAGGGCAACCCAGGCCACCTTGAGCGGATTTCTCATGGCATCCTCGACCGCCGTGGCCTCATAGCCGCAATGGGCCATGCAGTTGGCGCACTTGGGATTCTTGGAGTTCCCGTATTTATCCCACGGGGTCTCCTCGATCAGCGCCTTGAAGGAAGGTGCATAACCCTCGTCGACCAGCAGATAGCAAGGCTTCTGCCAGCCAAAGACATTGCGGGTGGGGTTGCCCCAGGGCGTGCAGTTATAGCTCTGGTTGCCGGCGAGGAAGTCCAGGTACAAGCTGGAGTGGTTGAGCTGCCATTTGCGGCCGCGACCCAGCTTGAAAACGTCGCGGAACAACTGCTTGCTGTCACGCATCTTGATGAAGATATTCTGCTGCGGGGCATGCTCATAGCTGAAGCCCGGTGCGATGGTGGCGCCTTCCACGCCCAACTCTTTGCAGTAATCGAGAAATTCGGCGATTTCCGGAGCGGTTTCACCCTGGAAAAGGGTGCAATTGACCGTGACCCGGAAGCCGCGACCCATGGCCAGCTTGATGGCGTCCACGGCCCTCTCGAACACGCCCTGCTGACACACCGAGGCGTCATGCCTGTCCTCGTTGCCGTCCAGATGGATGGAGAAGGTCAGATAGGGGGAGGGCTTGTAGTCACCGATGCGCTTCTTGAGCAACAAGGCGTTGGTGCAAAGGTACACATACTTCTGGCGCGCAATGATGCCTTCCACCACCTGTGGCAATTCCTTATGCAGCAAGGGCTCGCCGCCCGCGATTGAAATGATGGGCGCGCCGCATTCGTCCACGGCGGCCAGACACTCATCCACGCTCAGGCGACGATTGAGGATTTCGTCGGGGTAATCGATCTTGCCGCAGCCGGCGCAGGCCAGGTTACATCTAAAGAGCGGCTCGAGCATGAGCACGAGGGGATATTTCTTGGTGCCGGTCAACTTCTGCTGGAGAAGGTATTTCGCAACGGTCAATTGCTGTCTTAAGGGTACGCCCATGGGTCCTCCGGGGAAAAATAAAACGGTTGGTTAGCTCGTCATGACACGGCGCTTGTGGTCGTGCTGCGCGGACCCGCCGGGACACCGCGCGCTTGCTCACGGATTTTCGTGGAATGTAACAAATAAAGCCTTTCCTTGATAGGCGTAATCGTATCGGGCAGTTGCTTTTTTCTCAACCGTTTTTCGTATAAATACAACACACCTTGACCAAAAACACAAAAAAGTTAGAATCTAGCATCGTGCGCAAGGTGTGCGCGGGTTGACCCATACCTGAGAGAACCATCATGAATGCCAGGCCAATCCCCGACTTCAAGGACATTGCCAACCCCGCATGAGTCCCAAACCATCGTCACACACCAGCGTATCACTCCTGAATCTCGGCGCTGACGCCCTCCAGGATCATCTCCTGCAGGGCGTATCCAGAACATTCGCGCTCACGATTCCGCAACTTCCCGCCGAACTGGCACGGCCTGTCGCGAATGCCTATCTGCTTTGCCGCATCGTCGACACCATCGAGGACGAAGTAGCGCTCGACTCTCGCCAAAAACGCCGCTTCTGTCACCAGTTTGCCCATGTCGTGCGCGGCCAAAGACAACCCTCGCTGCTGCGTGACGAACTCGCCCCGCTGCTGTCGGGCAGCACGCTGCCCGCCGAGCACGAACTCATCGGAGTCATCCCGCGAATCGTCGCCATCACCCATGGCTTCGACGCCGAGCAGCGGGACGCCCTGGCCTGTTGCGTGGAAACCATGGCGGCAGGCATGGCGGAGTTCCAGGACCGCGATCTCGGCGCGGGCCTTCGCACCTTGAGGGAAATGGACAGCTATTGCTACTACGTGGCGGGCGTGGTGGGCGAGATGCTGACGCGGCTGTTTTGCCATTACTCGTCCGACATCGCCCGTCATCGGGAAGACATGATGCGGCTGGCGGTTTCGTTCGGGCAAGGCCTACAGATGACCAACATCCTGAAGGACCTGTGGGACGATCACGACCGCGGCGTCTGCTGGCTGCCCCAGGACGTCTTCGACCGCACCGGGGGCTTTCCGCTGGCCGAACTGAAACCCGGGCATCGCGATCCCCGATTCGTCGCCGGCTACCGGGAACTCATCGGCATCGCCCACGGACACCTGGCCAACGCGCTGCGCTACACGCTGCTGATTCCGCCCCACGAAACCGGTATCCGCGAATTTTGCCTCTGGGCCTTGGGCATGGCGGTACTGACACTCCGCAAGATCGCCCTACATCCCGATTTCAGCGCCTCGGCCGAGGTCAAGATCACGCGGCGCGCCGTCAAGGCCACCATCGCCGCCAGCCGATTATTGCGTTCCAGCGACCGCGGCCTGCAACTGGCCTTCGACCTGGCCAGCCGGAGTCTGCCCCGCGCCGTGGCGCCACACTGACCCGAATTCAAATCCACATCTGAGAAGCCAACCAAACAGGGGACATCTCAATCATGTTCAAAGATCATAACGACTCCACCGCAACGCCGGCCTACCTCAAGCCTTACCTGAGGGTGGCCCATCGAGACCCGGTCGAACAGGCCATACATCGCGCGCGGGATTTCCTGCTCGATCGACAGCACCAGGAAGGCTACTGGGTCTTCGAACTGGAGGCCGACTGCACGATTCCCTCGGAATACATCCTGATGATGCATTTCATGGACGAGATCGACCCGGCCCTCCAAGCCAAGATCGCCGTCTACCTGCGCTCCCATCAGAACGCCGACGGCAGCTACTCGCTGTTCACCAGCGGTCCCGGCGACATCAGTTGCACCGTGAAGGCCTACTATGCCCTTAAGCTGGCGGGCGACGATATCGCTTCGCCGCATATGAGGAAGGCCCGCGAATGGCTGCTGGCCCAAGGCGGCGCGGCGCGGTCCAATGTCTTCACCCGGATCATGCTGGCCATGTTCGAGCAAGTGCCGTGGCGCGCGGTGCCTTTCATCCCGGTCGAAATCATGTTGCTACCCAAGTGGTTCCCATTCCATCTGGACAAGGTCGCCTACTGGTCGCGCACCGTTATTGTGCCCCTGTTCATCCTGTGCAGCCACAAGGTCACCGCCCGAAATCCGCACGGAATCGGCGTTCGGGAATTGTTTACCGTCGATCCCGAAAAGGAGCGCAGCTACTTCTCGCATGTGAAAACGCCACTCGGCAAGCTGGTGCTGGCCCTGGAGCGGCTCGGCTTCACACTGGAGCCCCTGATCCCCATGCGCCTGCGCGCCAAGGCCACCGCGAAGGCCCGCGACTGGTTCATCGAGCGTCTCAACGGCGTGGATGGCTTGGGCGCCATCTTCCCGGCCATGGTCAATGCCTACGAGGCGCTGGACTTCCTCGGCTATGCGCCGGAGCATGAATACCGCCGCATCGCCCGGGAATCCATCGAACGGCTGCTGGTCATCAAGGATGACCATGCCTACTGCCAGCCGTGCGTCTCGCCCATCTGGGACACGGGCCTGACCTGCCTGGCCTTGCAGGAAACCAACCAGCACGAGCACGACCCGCGCACCCAAGAGGCGTTGAACGCCGGCCTCTGCTGGCTGGCCAGCAAGCAGCTGACCGACCACCCGGGCGACTGGCGCATCCGCCGGCCGAATGTCGAAGGCGGCGGCTGGGCCTTCCAGTTCGAGAACACCTATTATCCCGACGTGGACGATTCCGCCGTCGTCGCCCATGCCCTGCTCCAGGCGAATAGCGACGAGTTTGCCGAAACCCTCCGGCGCGCCGGCAACTGGATCGCCGGTATGCAATCCGACGGTGGCGGCTGGGGCGCCTTCGACGCCGATAATACCTATTATTACCTCAACCATATCCCCTTCGCCGACCACGGCGCGCTGCTGGACCCGCCGACCGCGGATGTCAGCGGCCGCTGCCTGATGTTCCTCGCCAAACTGGCCCCTCAGCGGCCGGATTTCCAGCCGGTGCTGGAAGCCGCCATCGACTATCTCCGCAAGGAGCAGGAAGCGGATGGCTCCTGGTTCGGGCGCTGGGGCACCAACTATATCTACGGCACCTGGTCGGTGCTGGTCGGATACGAAACAGCAGGCATTCCTCGGAACGACCCCTCGGTGCGACGCGCGGTCGCCTGGCTCAAGAGCGTCCAGTGCAGCGATGGCGGCTGGGGCGAGGACAACTTCACCTATCACGATCCGGGCGCCGACCAGCGGGGGCGCTTTCATACCAGCACGGCCTTCCATACGGGGCTGGCCTTGCTGGCCTTGATGGCGGCGGGTGAAGTCGACTCTCCCGAGGTCGCGGAGGGCATCGATTATCTGCTGCGCACCCAGGGTCCGGATGGACACTGGCATGATCCGTACTTCAATGCCCCCGGCTTTCCCAAGGTGTTCTATCTTAAATACCATGGATACGACAAATTCTTCCCGCTGTGGGCAATGGCGCGATTCCGGAACGAGCGGCGCGGCTGAACGTGCCATCGATCGGCATAGTCGTCGCGCTGCCGGCCGAAGCCAGGAGTCTCGTTCGCCGCAAGATGGATTTCGCCACTCATGTGGAACTCGCCGAGGGACATTGGCTTTATGTCTCCGGCGCGGGACCCGAGCGGGCGACCGAGGCCGCCCTGGCGTTGATCGAACGCCGGGTCGAGGGCCTCATCAGTTGGGGCTGCGCGGCCGCCCTGGCGGATCATCTACGCCCCGGACATCTGATTCTGGCCGAGCAGGTGCGCGGCGCGGATGACGAATTCCATGCCACGGATCAGGCCTGGCGCCGCCGCCTCGCCGAGCGCCTGCCCCGGCATCTCGCCCACCATGAGGGCCCATTGCAGGAAAGTTCCGGCTTCGTCGCGACCCATGGCGAGAAGCGCTCCCTGCACCGCGCCACGGGTTCGCTCGCGGTGGACATGGAAAGCGCGGCCATCGCGCGTGCCGCCCGCGCCAACGGACTGCCCTTTCTGACGGTGCGCGCCATCGCCGACGATGCCGCGATGAGCCTCCCCGGCGCCGTGCTCAATGCCCTCAACCCCAGGGGCGATGTGCGCCTGGGCGTACTGCTGGCCCATATCGCCCGGCACCCCCGCGAAATCCCCGAATTGATGGTCCTGGGCCGAGCCTTCGGCGCGGCCATGCGCACGCTCGGCGCAGTCCGTGAAGCCGCCGGACCGCATTTCGGCTTCCCCCCTCAACCGGAGCCCGCTCCCCCCCGACAGCCTCATGAGTAAAACCTCGGATCGTCTTCTGCACCGGTTCATGATCGTGTGGGAGGCGCAATTCATTCGCCATCCCTGGCTGGTCATCCTGGGATTCATCATCGCCTGCGGGTTCACGCTCCGCTACACGCTGGACCATCTCAAGGTCAACACCAACACCAGCGACATCATTTCCCTGGACCTGCCGTTTCAAAAGAACCGCTTGGCCCTGGAGCGCGCGTTTCCGCAGGACATCGGCACGGCCCTGCTGCTGGTGGAAGGCAAGACGCCGGAGACCACGGCGGCCGCCGTCAGGAAGATCGCCGCTCTGGCCCGCCAGGACCATGACCATTTCACCAGCGTCTACGTGCCGGACGAAGGCGAGTTTTTCGCCCGTAATGGGCTGCTCTACCTGGGACTCGACGATCTCGAAGACCTGACCAATCAGCTCGCCAACGCCCAGCCCTTCATCGGGCGGCTCTCCAGCGACAACACCCTGCGCGGCCTGTTCGGCATCGCCGCCGAGGCCTTGGAGGAAAGCGGCAAAAGCGATCTCAGCCTCGAACTGGACCCGCTGCTCGACAAGCTGAGGGAGGCCGTCGACGCCGCCGGGGAGAATCGTCCCTACCCGATTTCATGGCGACAGCTAATGACGCCCGAGGCCAGCAGCGGACTGGGTTTCACCAAGCGTCTGATCCTGATCAAGCCGATCCTTCATTACGAGGCGGTCATGCCGGCGGAATCGGCCATCAAGGCCATGGATGAAATTCTGGCGTCCACCCTGCGGGGCGAATTGGCCGACGTGCGCGTCCGCAAGACCGGCGAGGTGGTGCTGGAGCACGAGGAAATGGAAACGATCAGCACCAGCGTGTCGCTGGCCAGCGTGGCGTCCATGATTATGGTGTGCGGCACCCTGTGGATCGCCTACCGCTCCTTGAAGCTGATGTTCGCCACCTTCGTGTCGCTGACCATGGGTCTGATTTTCTCCCTCGGTTTCGCGGCGGTGGCCATCGGCCAGCTCAATCTGATTTCCATCGGCTTCGCCGTGCTGTTCATCGGCATGGGCGATGCTTACTCCTCGCATTTCTGCCTGCGCTATCGGGAATTGATCCTGGAAGGCCGCGAACAACGCTCGGCCTTGCAGGAAACCCTCATCTCGACGAGCCCGGCGCTGATCCTGAGCGCAGTCACCGCCGCCATAGGATTGTTCGCCTACATTCCCACCAGTTATTCGGGAGTCGCCGAACTCGGCATCATCGCCGGCGCCAGCATGTTCATCGCTCTGATCACCACCTTCACGGTGCTGCCGGCCCTGATCAAGATCATGCCGATCCGGGTGCCCCGGCCACGCCGCCAGCAACGCAAGAAAGCCCGCCGCGAGTTCCGGAACCTCTCGAACTGGCCTCTGCAGTACACCCGCCCCGTGCGGCTCGTCACCGCCATGCTCGCGCTGAGCGCCGGCGTGATCGCGCTGGGCGTTCAGGTCGACTTCAACCCGGTCAATCTTCGCGATCCCAACACCGAGTCGGTACGGACCTTCAACGACCTCCTGAAAACGGAAGACACCTCGCCCATGACCCTGGCCTCCCTGGCCCACAGCGAGGAGGAAGCCATCATGCTGGAGGAAAAGTTCAAACAATTGCCCACCGTGGACAAGGTCGTCAGCCTGCTGGATCTGATCCCCTCCGATCAGGAGGAAAAGCTGGCCATGATTTCCGATCTGTCGCTGATGATGGGCGCCCAGTTGAACCAGTTCCCGCCGCCCGCGCGTGGCGGCGCGACCCAGGGGGCCATCGACCGGCTGCACCGGGCCGTGCGCTTGGCTCTGGTCAAGGCGGCGCCCGGCGGCCCGCTGGCCAGGCTCGACGCATCTCTGACGCTGTTCGAGGAACGCCTCGCCACCTTGCCGGCCGAGGACCGGCAAGCGCGCCTGGACCAATTGCAGGACAGCCTGCTCAACCCCTTGCCGGCGGTGATCCGGGAACTTAGCCAGAGCCTGTCCGCGCAGCCCGTCACCCGCGAAACCCTGCCCAGGGACCTGACCGAACGCTGGGTCAGCGCCGACGGGCTCTACCGCCTGCAAGTCTATCCCCAAAAGGACCTGGGCCAACTGGAAAATCTCCGCGAATTCATCCGCGAGGGCCAAGAAGTCGACCCGAACGTCACCGATCTGCCCGTCACCTACCTGGAATCGATGAACGAGGTCCTCAAGGCCTTCCAGCAGGCCTTCGCCATCGCCTTCCTCGCCACCACCCTGATCATCCTGCTGGTTCTGCGCAACGTGAAGGACACCGTGCTGGTGTTGTTGCCGCTGATGCTGGCTTCGCTGTTCACCGCCGCGGCGACCGTGCTGCTCAAGATACCCTTCAACTTCGCCAACATCATCGCCCTGCCGTTGCTGTTCGGCCTGGGCGTGGATAGCGGCATCCACATGGCGCACCGGCTGCATGAAATCGAGAGGGATGGCGGCAACCTGCTGGGCACCAGCGAGGCCAAAGGTGTGTTCTATGGCGCCTTGACCACCGTATTCAGCTTTTCCAGCCTCGCCCTGACCCCGCATCAGGGGACCGCCAGCATGGGGCTGCTGCTCTCCATCGGCCTGCTATTGACGCTGATCTGCGCGCTGATCGTCCTGCCGGCCTTCAGCGGCTTCAAGGCCCGGGCCAGCCTCTGATCGTGTAAAATGCTTGGCCGATCAAACACTTCCCCATTCACTGCCAAATCCACATGCCCAGTTACATCGCCGCTTTACTCAAGGACCGCGCCGGCCAGAACTTCACCCTGCACGAGGCGCACCTCAATACCCAGATGGTGCGCGTGCTCAAGGCCATCGGTTATGACCGGGTCTACACCCGCGCCAAGGGTCCCTATCTCTACGACAACGAGGGCACCGAATACCTCGACCTCCTGAGCGGCTTCGGCGTCTACGCCCTGGGCCGCAACCATCCGACGGTCATCCAGGCCTTGCAGGACGTGCTGACCAGCGAGCTGCCGGACATGGTGCAGATGGACGTTTCGCTGCTGAGCGGCCTCCTCGCCGAGGAACTCCTCAAGCGCTGCCCGGACCGGCTGACCAAGATGTTCTTCTGCAACTCCGGCACGGAAGCCGTCGAGGCCGCCATCAAGTTCGCCCGCTACACGACCCAGCGCGAGAAGATCGTCTACTGCGAACACGGCTACCACGGGTTGACCCTGGGCGCTCTGTCGCTGAACGGCGAGAAGGTATTCCGCGAGGGTTTCGGACCCCTATTGCCGGGTTGTTCGGCCGTCCCCTTCAATGACCTCGCGGCGCTGGAACAGGCGCTGGCCGGCAAGGACGTCGCCGCCTTCATCGTCGAGCCAATCCAGGGCAAGGGCGTCAACCTGCCCGGCGACGACTACCTGCCGGAAGCCGCGCGCCTCTGCGCCAAGCATGGCGCATTGTTCGTCGCCGATGAAATCCAGTGCGGCATCGGCCGCACCGGCAAGTTCTGGGCGGTCGAACACTGGGGCGTGGAACCCGACATGATCTGCATGGCCAAGGCGCTCTCCGGGGGCTTCATCCCCGTAGGCGGCGTCGCCATGACCGGCCGCGTCATGGAAGCCGTCTTCAACCGCATGGACCGCGCCGTCGTTCACGGCTCCACCTTCTCCAAGAACAACATGGCCATGGCCGCCGGTCTCGCCTCCCTGAAGGTCATCGATGACGAGAAGCTGGTCGAAAACGCCGCTCGCATGGGTGACGATCTGCTGGCCGGAATGCAACGACTCGTCGATAAGTACGAACTGTTCAAGGCCGCGCGCGGCAAGGGATTGATGCTCGCGATGGAATTCGGCTCGCCCAGGAGCCTATCGCTCAAGGCCGCCTGGACCATGCTGGAGACCGCCAACAAGGGCCTGTTCAGCCAAATGATCACCATCCCGCTGTTCAAGAACCACCGCATCCTCAGCCAGGTCGCCGGCCACGGCATGAACGTCGTCAAGTTCCTGCCGCCGCTGGTCATTAGCGACAAGGACCGCGACTGGGTCCTGAACGCCCTCGACGAGGTCATCGCGGATTGCCACAAGGTGCCCGGCGCCATCTGGGACCTCGGCAAGACGCTCACCGGCCATGCCCTGAAATCGAAGGCGGGTTGACCCGCCAGTTCACCCTCCACTTACCGACGACTTTACTTCGCCATGACGAAATCCTCCGCGCCATCCGCCCGCCTGACCCGCGCCTGCCTGCTGTCCTTCTGGCTGGGCGCTGGCCTTGCCACCGAGGCCCACGCCCATGCCGTGGTCACCGAATCCTCCCTGGCCCAGGAACCGGTCAAGGCCGGCCACGCCACCACCGTCAAGCTGCTGTTCAACGCCAACGTCGAGCTGTCCCTGTCGCGCGTCTTCCTGGTCAGCAAAGGCGATGTCTTTCATCCCGCCGAGATCGCCCGCGGCAAGAAGCCGGGCGAACTCCTGATCCAGCTGCCGCCCCTGGAGGCCGGCGATTACGCCATCAAATACAAGGTCTTCGCGGCCGATGGCCATCTGACCGAAAACAATATCCGCTTCCGCGTTGCCCACTAGGACAGAGACAGGAGTTACGGCATGTATATGCAAGGCCTGGCCAATTTCATTGACGATTTTCTTGGCGGGCTGATTCTCATCGGCTATTCGCTGGTGGTCGGCAGCCTGTTCTGGAACGCCTTCATCCTGCGGGTCTGGTCGGCGAAACCGGCGGTCAACGCCGCGATCATCTGCCGCGCCACGGCCGTGCTGCGCTTCGGCGCGATCTCGCTGGCGGCCATGCAGGGCGCCAAGCTGCTCATCAAGGGCATGGTGCTGTGGGGGGTTCTCGGCGAGTTGCCCGTCTCCGCCTACTTGGGCACCGTGCAATTCCAGGCGGGCCTGGTCCGCTTCCTGCTGTCGCTGGGAATAGCCTGGGTGGCCGGTCGACTCCTGGCCGATCCGAACCACCAGCGCGCGCGCTGGAACATTCTGGCCGCCCTCTGCGTGCCCCTGGTGGTGGCGGGAGCCTGGCTGGTGCATGCCGTGGGCCGTTTCGACAACCGCGAGCCCCTGATGGCGTTGACCATCCTGCATCAGCTCGCCGCCGCGATCTGGTTTGGCGGTGTCGCGCAACTGCTGGCGCTCTGGCGTCTCGGCTATCGGGACGAGGAGGCCCGGCTGTTCTGGCCGCCCGCGATCATCCGTTTTGGCCTGCTGGGCATCGCCTCGGTCGTCCTGCTGCTTCTGACCGGCCTGCCGCTGGCCATCAATTATGTCGCCTCCTGGGCAGGTCTGTTCGGCACCGGCTATGGCAGCCTGGTCATCACCAAGGTCCTCCTGCTGTTCGTCGCCCTGGGCTTCGCCCTGATGAATCATCGGGCGGGCAAGCGCTGGCAATCCCAACAGGAAATCGGCCCGATCAAGCGCAAGGTGCCCTATTACATCGAGGCGGAAGCCTTTATTCTGGTCGCCATCCTGTTCATCGCGGCCACGCTGTCCTCGCAACCGCCTTCGGAAGACATCGTCGGCAATCCCGAATTGACCGCGACGATATCGGAAGTCGCGGACATGTTCACGCCGCGCCTGCCCAAGATCCATTCGCCCAGTCACGAGCAACTGATCGCCGGCGAAGCCGGACGCGTCGCCGTGGTCGACAAGGTGCCCTCGGTCGCGGCGACCGAGTGGTCCGACTACAACCACAACATCTCCGGCATCTTCCTCACCGTCATGGGGCTGATGGCGATGCTGTCCTACATCCCCTCGCCCGCCTTCCGCTGGGCGCGCTACTGGCCGATCGGTTTCGTCGGGCTCAGCATTTTCCTCTTCTTCCGCAGCGACGCCGAAACCTGGCCGCTGGGACCCATCGGCTTCTGGGAAAGCACCTTCGGCAATGGCGAGGTGTTCCAGCATCGCATCGCCACCCTGCTCGCCTTCGTGCTCGGCGTGCTGGAAATCCGCGCCCGCACCCGCCCGGATTCAGCCAGGCTGCGCTACATGTTCCCGATCCTGTCGGCGTTCGGCGGCATCCTGCTGCTGACCCACGCGCATGCCGAATTCGAGCTGAAGAGCGAATACATCATCCAGTCCACGCATACCACCATGGGCCTCCTGGCGGTCATGGTCGCCGCCGGACGCTGGCTGGAACTCAGGCTGGCGCCGGCCGACGGTCCGGACGATGGTACCGTCGTCAACGAAGGCACGGTGGCCGGCTTCATCTCGATCCTGTCGCTCTTCCTGATCGGCAACATCATGATGTTCTACCGGGAACCGCTCTTCTGATTCGTGGGCTGGACCCGGCAAGCTCGCATGGACATCGACGCCAATGCCTACGTCCGCTGGTTCCGGGGCTCGGCGCCCTACATCAACGCCCATCGCGGCAAGACCTTCGTCGTCTATTTCGGCGGCGAGGCGGTGGCGGACGGCTCGCACTTCCCCAATCTGCTGCATGACTTCGCCCTACTCAACAGCCTGGGCATCAAGCTGGTCCTGGTCCATGGCATCAGGCCGCAGATCGACACGCGCTTGACCACCCGCCGGGAGGCCGCCCGCTATCACGCGGGATTGCGGGTCACCGACGGCCCGGCCCTGGCCTGCGTCAAGGAAGCGGCCGGCACCGTCCGCGTCGAGATCGAGGCCCTGCTGTCGATGGGACTGCCCAATTCCCCCATGGCCGGCGCCCGCCTGCGGGTGGCCTCCGGCAATTTCGTCACCGCCCGGCCGGTCGGCGTCCGGGATGGCGTCGACTTCCAGCACACCGGCGAGGTGCGCCGCATCGACGCCGACGGCATCCGCGCCGCTCTGGATCGCGGCGATCTGGTCCTGCTCTCCGCCGTGGGTTATTCTCCGACCGGGGAAATCTTCAACCTCAGATCCGAGGAAGTCGCCACGGCGGCCGCCATCGCGCTCAAGGCCGACAAACTACTGCTGATGGGCGAGGAAGACTGCGCCGACGCCGGGAGCGGCCGCCTGATCCGCCAACTCACCGCCGACGAAGCCCGCACGCGGCTGACCGCGAGGCCTGGCCTGAAACCCACCGTCGCGCCGCACATCGAGGCCGCCATCCGAGCCTGCGACCATGGCGTCGGACGGTCCCATTATCTGAACTGGAGGGTGGATGGCGCCCTGCTCTGGGAACTCTTCACCCGCGACGGCATCGGCACCCTGATCAGCCAGACGCCGTTCGAGACCCTGCGGTCCGCCCAGGTCGGCGACGTGCCCGGCATCCTCGACTTGATCGTGCCCCTGGAACGGGAAGGCGTGCTGGTGGCCCGTTCCCCCGAACGGCTGGAAAGCGAAGTGGGCGATTACACTGTCATCGAACGGGATGGCACCGTCATCGGCTGCGCCGCGCTGCATCCCCATGCCGAGGAACGTATGGGCGAGATCGCCTGCCTGGTGCTGCATCCCGAGTATCGCGGCGAACAGCGCGGCGAAAGGCTGTTGGCGCACATCGAACAGATCGCCCGGAATCAGTCCCTGGAGCGCCTGTTCGCCCTTACCACCCAGACCGCCCACTGGTTTCGCGAGCACGGCTTCGAGCCCGCCGGCGTCGACGACCTCCCTCCCGGTCGCCGCGCCGCCTATAACCCCCGGCGCAACTCCAAGGTGCTGATCAAGTCGCTGTGCTAGCAGCGTCGCCTCATCCAGGCTCGCCCGATAGGTTTCCCCCCACTGGGCCATCAAGGGGAGTTCGACATTCGGCGCATTACGGCCATCGCCTAGTGTGCGCCCTGACGGCCTTGGAACGTTGTATTAGGCCAAATAACAAATTCATAGAAGGATGTACTGACGAAGGAGGCGCATCGATCGAGTCACGCGAATGATGCGCTTTGTTCCTCAGCGCATTCTTCTATGGCCCTGCACGACATGTTGCGGGACATTCGGCACATCGATGCGGGGAAGGGGGGCCATGCGGGCGGCGTGAGTGTGAATAAGGGTCCAGGGCAGCATAAAACTTAACCGGAGAGTAAGCCGGGTTCTCATCGCCGGTTAGACAGACATTTGTTTTCTCTGTTTCCGCCTGGTTTCCCGGCGGTGCCACCCTATCTCTGTCATACAGCGATTCGTTCCCGACTCCTCGCAGAA
>Ga0233420_10000342_pt1 | contig 20588 bp, 13 predicted proteins | sample Watercolumn_Mata_4_FD_183009 | JGI IMG/M metagenome (GOLD analysis project Ga0233420, IMG submission 183009) | Freshwater microbial communities from Lake Matano, South Sulawesi, Indonesia - Watercolumn_Matano_2014_102_MG | ecosystem: Environmental > Aquatic > Freshwater > Lake | place...
GAACTTTGCACAGCGTACGGCGCATGGGTCTATGCGATCCTCTTCGTCGTCGTCTTCGCCGAAACCGGCCTCGTTGTGACTCCGTTTCTCCCGGGAGACTCTCTCCTGTTCGCGGTCGGTTCACTGGCTGCCATCGGCGCCCTCGATTTCACAACGTCAGTGCTTTTGCTTATCACCGCAGCGATCCTTGGCGACACGGTGAACTACTGGATCGGCGACTACGTGGGTCCGAAGGTCTTTCACTACGAAAACAGTCGTTTCCTGAACAAAGAGTATCTGATCCGCACGCATCAGTTCTACGAGAAGCATGGCGGCAAAACAATCATCATCGCGCGCTTTCTTCCCATCATCCGCACCTTTGCACCCTTTGTCGCCGGCATTGGCAGCATGACATACAGGCGGTTCGTTCTCTTCAACGTTGCCGGTGGCATCCTTTGGGTGATGCTGTTTGTACCGGCCGGCTATTTCTTCGGCAGCGTGCCGATTGTGAAGAACAATTTCAGTCTCGTTATCATCGCCCTCGTACTCATCCCCGGCATCCCGGCTCTCGTCGAGGTCATCAGAATGCAGCTCAAGCGGCGCCGGGATCGGGCAAAATCATCATAGCCTGCTCACTCTGCTTCTCGGAGGATTGGCCGATGGATCGACAACTCGTTTCAAGCGGTGCACCCTGGGAACCGATCGTTGGGTATTCACGCGCTGTGCGCGTCGGCCCCTACGTACACGTCGCCGGTACCACCGGCATCGGTGCCGACGGTAAAGTCGTTAAACAGGGCGATGTACGAGCCCAAGCCGTCCAGGCTCTGACGATCATTAAGTCAGCCCTCGAGCAAGCCGGAGCAACGATGCAGGATGTTGTGCGAACACGTACGTACCTCACGAATATAGCGGATTGGGAGATCGTTGGCCGCGTCCACGGCGAGTTCTTCCGCGACATCCGTCCCGCATCGACGATGATTGGTGTCACGTCTCTTGTTGATCCCGACATGCTCATCGAAATCGAGGTGGATGCAATTGTGCGCTAGTCAGGACTGACTTCTCATAGCTGGATAGGTCCGACTTCTCCAGTGATCGTCATTGAGAAGGCGGACCTATAACAAGTTCTCACAACCCCCGAAGCCTATGAAGAGAAATCTCCGCTTCATCGTTGTCCTTTTGTCTTTCCTCTTCGTCACCATCGCTGCCGCGCAGACCAAGCCCTTCCGCTTTGCCTGGCTCAGCGATACGCACGTCGGGGGCACAACCGGCGCCGCCGATCTTGGGATCTCGATCCACGATATCAACGCCATCGAAGACATTGCCTTCGTTGTCCTCTCCGGCGACATCACCGAGATGGGATCTGACCTGCAACTCGAGCTTGCAAAGGCGATTCTCGACAGCCTGAAGAAGCCCTACTATATCATACCGGGTAACCACGACACGAAATGGTCTGGCAGTGGATGTACGAAGTTCTCCGCCATCTGGGGAAACGACAAGTTTTCATTTGAGTTCAACGGAGTTCGGTTCATTGGTTTCCACCAGGGACCGATCATGAAAATGGGTGATGGCCATTTCGCTCCCGAAGATCTCCGATGGGTGGACGCAACGTTGAAATCCCTGAAGAAAAAACGTCAACCTCTCTTTGTGGTCACACACTATCCGCTGGACGACGGTATCGACAACTGGTACGAGATGACAGACCGGCTGAGGAAATTCGATGTGCAGGCGGTGCTCGTCGGCCATGGACATAGCAACCGCATCATGGAGTACGAAGGTCTCCCGGCCGTGATGGGAAGATCAAGTCTTCGTGCGAGGAGACCCCTGGGAGGGTACACTATTGTCGATGTTGGAACAGACACAGTACACTTTTCCGAGCGATCGCCGGGGATCGGCACAACGCCGCCATGGCACAGGATCGCTCTCGCACCTCGCAACTACTCCAAAGACACAACGAAGTACCCGCGTCCCGACTACACCGTCAACAGCACGTACAAGAACGTCAAGGTGCGCTGGTCTGTCAGCGCGGGGTATACGATTGCCTCGACACCCGCGGTCTGGAAAGACTTCGTCGTCGTGGGCAACAGCTCCGGAACTGTCTCATGCTACCGCCTCAGCAACGGAAAGCTCCTCTGGAAGCAGAAGACAGGAGCAACGGTGTATTCCTCTCCCGCAGCATCCGATGGAAGGGTCGTGATTGGCTCATCCGACAAGAACATTTATTGTTACGACATCAGATCGGGAGCCCTCGCGTGGAAGTATCAAACCGGTGCCCCGGTGGTTGCTGCACCGGTGATTGCGGAGGGAATTGTCTACGTCGGGGGCAGCGATCATACGTTCCGCTCCCTGGACTTGAAGAGTGGGTCACTGCGATGGGAGTACAACGGCCTTAATGGCTTTGTAGAAACCAGGCCGCTTCTTTATCAGGACAAGGTCATCTTCGGCGCGTGGGATACATACCTTTACGCGATCAATGTCAGCGACGGATCGCTCTCCTGGAAATGGTCAAACGGGAACGCCGGACCGCTGCTGTCTCCTGCCGCCGTGTGGCCCGTCGGCTCAGCAGGCAAAGTGTTCATCGCCGCACCGGATCGCTTTCTGTCAGCCGTCGACGCGAGCACCGGCAACACTGTCTGGCGGACGAAACGATATCAAGTACGCGAGACGGTGGGCCTTTCTGAGGATCAGACAAGGGTCTACGCTCGCTGCATGCTTGACACCGTCATCGCCTTCTCTCCAACATCAGACACATTGGAATCTCTGTGGGTACAGAATTGCGGATACGGGTACGACATCAATCCTTCTATGCCGATTGAGAAGGAGGGCGTGCTTTTCTTTAGTACGAAGAATGGATTGATTTTCGCGCTCGACGCCGTAACCGGAGCGATTCTTTGGAAGCACCGCCTCAGCGAGACAATCGTGCATACTCTGGTGCCGCTCGACCGCCGGCGCATTGTCGCCACGGACATCGGCGGCCGGATTGCTCTCCTTGAGGCAGCGTACAGGTAGTGTATTGAAGGAGGATTCATCAACTTAACGGGGTGGAGGATTTTCTATGTCTGATCTTTGTTATCCGGTCGGCAGATTTTCACCGAAACCAGAACTGTCGGACGCAGACCGTATCCAGCTGATTCAGCAAATTGCCGATACGCCTGCAAGCCTCCGCAAAGCCACGAAGGGTCTGTCGGAGGAACAGCTGGACACACCGTACCGCCCGGGCGGCTGGACCGTGCGGCAGGTTGTCCATCACGTTCCGGACAGTCATCTCAATTGCTACATTCGTTTCAAACTGGCCGTTACTGAGGACCAGCCAACGATCAAGCCCTACAAAGAGAACCTCTGGGCCGAACTGGTCGACGCAAAATCATCTCCCATCGAACCATCCCTGACATTGCTGGAATCAGTGCATCACCGGTGGATTTTATTTCTCCGCTCTCTCAGCGCCGCTGATTTTGCACGGACGGTGAATCATCCGGAGAACGGGATCATGAACCTGGACCGTCTCCTCCAACTGTATGCGTGGCACGGAAGACATCATGTCGCTCACATCACCGCCCTGCGCGAGCGCATGGGCTGGTAGAAGACCGACTTCTACCATGAACGAGCAAGATGAGAAGTCGGTCTTCTCTCGGAGCGTACAACCATGAATCTCACCATCCGCCAGGCAACACCCGCCGACGCGGCCATTGTAGCCAAGTTCAATTCGCTCATCGCGATTGAAACTGAATCCAGAACACTCGATGCATCGCTTCTCCGAAAAGGGGTGGAGGCACTTCTGGCAGATCCGTCAAAGGGAATCTACTTCCTCGCCGAGTCAGACGGAAAAGTCGTCGGACAGACAATGATTACCTACGAGTGGAGTGATTGGCGCAATGGGCTCTTCTGGTGGATTCAGAGCGTCTATGTTGTCAAGGAAGCTCGCAACGCCGGCGTCTTCAAAGCGCTGTTTCACCACATCCATCAGCTCGCAAAGAACCAGCCCGGGATTTGCGGTCTGCGGCTTTATGTCGACGAGCACAATTCCAGAGCACGTCAGACATATGAGCACCTGGGCATGAAATCGTCGCACTACGGGCTTTATGAAATGGATTTTGTGCTTTAGTCCCGGGACTTCCAGCAGCACGCCAGTTGGGTACTCAGCGAAACCAAAGCGCGTTTTGAACGTTGATTGTTGAAACCGGCACGATGCTACCCGTCATTCCACACATGACGCGAGCGTGTCCCAAAAATCCCGCACCGTTGTGATTGTACCCTTTTATCTATCAATCTGTCTGTTCATCACATTCCAGGAGGACGTATGATTCGCCGCTGGAGCACTGTACTGTTGTTGCTAGCAGTCGGGATCGGATGGTTATTCAGCCAATCCGCCCCAACTGTCGGCCTACGCGATAATACCCCGACTGTTCACGCGTTTGTCAATGCGCGAATTGTCGTTGCACCGGGAAAAATCATTCCCCAGGGCACACTTGTTATCCGCAACGGTGTCATCGAGGCGGTCGGTGAAAAGATCACTCCGCCCGCAGATGCACGCGTCTGGAATCTCGAGGGACATACCCTGTACCCGGGTCTGATCGATCTCTCGTCGGATCTTGGCATGCCAAAGCCGGCACAGACCCAAACGACCAGCCCCTTCGCCGCAATGGCCACACCGCAGCCACAGACAGAAAGGCCAAAAGGTGCGGCGCACTGGAACACACGCATGCGCGCCGATTTCAACGCTGACGAGGAGTTTTCCCCCGACAGCAAGTCAGCGGAGAAACTTCGCTCTCAGGGCTTCACATTGGTGCTGAGTACTCCTCAGTCTGGTATCTTTCGCGGTACAAGTGCGCTGGTGAATCTCGGCGACAAGGTTGCAACTGATCTTGTCGTGAAGCGCCGGGTCGCTCAGCACCTGAATATCGAGCAAGCAGGCGGGTTCGGTGGGGGCTACCCGAACGCACTGATGGGCAACATTGCATTCATCCGTCAAACGTTCTACGACACCGATTGGTATCGCAAGGCGCACGAATCCTACACAAAGAATCCCTCCGGTCAGAAACGTCCTGAGACAAACGTTGCACTCGCCGCTCTTGCCGACGCGCTCCAGAACAAGACGCCCGTCGCCTTTGAAGTTGCGAGTGATCTCAATTTCCTACGAGCAGCGAAGATCGGAAAGGAGTTTGGCCTCAATCTCTGGGTCCACGGCAGCGGACAGGAGTACCGGAGAATCGATGCGGTGAAGGCAACGAAGCTCCCCGTCATCGTCAACCTGAACTTCCCCGAAGCTCCGTCAGTCGAGACGCCCGAAGAGGCACTCAACGTCTCACTCGAAGATCTGCGGCATTACGATGCGGCTCCCGAAAACGCAGGACGCTTGCAGAACGCCGGTATTACCATTGCCCTGACATCGGCTCAGCTCAAAGATGCAGGCACCTTCCTTGCCCAGGCACGGAAGGCCATTGAGCGAGGGCTCAGTGCTGATGCAGCGCTGGCAGCACTCACAACCACGCCCGCAAAGATGGCTGGCGTTGAAAAGCAGTATGGATCGCTTGAGGCAGGCAAGGTGGCGAACATAGTGGTTACTGATGGGGACTTATTCGCCGAGAAAACAAAGATCAAGGATGTGTGGATCGACGGCAGCCGCTACGAAGTGAAAGCCCCGCAACTCGTTGACGCCCGCGGAGCGTGGGATATTACTGTCGGAACCGAGAGCGGCACGCTGTCTCTTCGCGGCGAGGCTGAAAAACCTTCAGGGACTTTGAACCTGCGAGGGAAAGACACCCGACTTGCCACGGCAACAGTGACCGCTGGTCGTCTGGCAGCTACCTTTGCAGGCGACTCTGTCGGCATGCCCGGAACAGCGACGCTGTCGGGCACTGGTACCGACAAAGAACTCTACGGAATCTTCAACTCGCCCGACGGCGGTTCCCTGAGCTGGCGAGCGATCAGAACATCTCCTGCACGCGTTGAGCCCGATACTACCAAACCAAAGAAACCGGAGATGGCAACGGCTGCTTTGACGTTCCCGCCGACAGAATTCGGCCGAACGAAACTCCCCGAACAGCCGGCAGATCTTCTCGTCAAGAATGCCACCATCTGGACGGAGGGTCCGCAAGGCAAGGTGCAGAACGCCGACTTGCTGGTGACGAAGGGAAAGATCGTACAGGTTGGTCAGAATATCACACCACCCAAAGACGCCGTCATCATCGATGCAACGGGAAAACACATATCACCGGGAATCATCGACGCGCATTCTCATACCGCCATGAGTGGCACAGTCAACGAGGGTGGTCAGGCAATAACACCGGAAACACGGGTCGAGGATGTGATCAATCCCGATGACATCTGGATCTACCGTCAATTGTCGGGCGGCACCACCGCAGCTCAGGTGTTCCATGGCTCGGCAAATCCAATCGGCGGACAGAGTTTGGTGCTCAAATGGCGGTGGGGCGCACCGTCTGAAGAACTTGTGATGACAAGTGCTCCGCCCGGCCTCAAGTTTGCGCTTGGTGAGAACGTCAAGCAGAGCAACTCGGCACAGGTGCGCGGGTCGGCAGCGCGATATCCTCAGACGCGGATGGGAGTCGACGAAATCATTCGCGACCGATTCAACGCTGCGCTCGACTACGACCGGTCGTGGAAAGAATGGGAGAAGAACAAACTCCTGATTCCACCGCGAAAAGATCTTGAGCTAGATTGCCTCGTAGAGATTGTGAAGGGCAAGCGCGAGATGCATGTCCATGCCTACAGACAAGACGAAATGCTCATGATTCTTCGCCTTGCAGAGGATTTTGGCCTCCGTGTCGCGTCCTTCGAGCATGGCCTTGAGGGCTACAAGATTGCAGATGTGATGGCCAAGCACGGGGCGGGGGTTGCGACGTTCAGTGACTGGTGGGCGTACAAAATAGAGGCGTGGGATGCCATTCCAGGCAACGGACCTCTCATGCACGAGCAGGGCGTTGTTGTGTCGTACAAATCTGACAACGATCAGCTTGCATCACGGTTGAACTGGGAAGCAGCGAAGGCGGTGAAATATGGGATCAGCGAAGAAGAAGCGCTCAAGCTTGTCACCATCAATCCGGCGAAGCAACTGAAGGTTGACAAATGGATCGGATCGCTGGAGGTGGGCAAGGACGCCGATTTTGCGATCTGGAACGGCAATCCTGTTTCTGTCTATTCACGCTGCGAGCAAACATGGGTGGACGGAAAGAAATATTTCGACAGTGAAGAAGACAAACAACTGCAGGAACAGATCGTGAAGGAGCGTGCAGCGCTGATACAGAAGATTCTCGCGGCAAAGAAGACACCATCGCTGCCGACTGGAGGACCGCCAACGCGGTTCAGAAGGCCGAATGAGTCCAATCTTGAATCACTGAACGGGGAGGGCCAGAGCCATGAAACGAACTAATATCCTTCTCCTGATTTCGGTTTTTCTCTGTTCAGCCTGTGCTCTTGCGTCCGACGCCATTCCGGCAGCAAAACAGAAGAAACCGATCGCCCTCATAGGGGGCACGATTCACACCGTCAGTGGTGCCGTACTCGAGAACGCCACGATTCTCTTTGACAAAGGAAGGATTGTCGCACTCGGAATGAACGTTTCAATCCCGGCCAACGCAGAACGAATCAATGTTGCCGGAAAGCACGTGTATCCCGGAATCATCGATTCATACACCAGTATGGGCTTGACAGAGATCGGCTCTGTGCGCGGAACGATCGACCAATCGGAAACCGGTTTGATCAATCCGAACGTGCGGGTCGAGGTGGCTGTGAATCCCGAGAGCGATCTGATTCCGGTCGCACGCGCAAACGGAGTGGCCATCACCGCAACAATGCCAAGCGGGGGATTGATTTCCGGACTCGGCGCAGCGCTCATGCTCGACGGATGGACGTGGGAAGACCTGACACTCAAGCGCGGCATCGGCTTGGTCGTTAACTGGCCCTCGATGGTCTACACTCCCTCTCCGAGGTTCCGTGTTACGAAAGAAGAGTGGCAGAAGCAGCGTGACGATCAACTCAAAGCGCTCCGCGAAGCCTTCGCCGATGCCCGCGCGTACATGACGGCAAGGGCTGCTGAGAAGCAGAAGGGTGTACCTGTTCACGACAGTGACCCGCGGTGGCAGGCGATGATTCCGGTCCTTCAAGGAACGATACCGGTCTTTGTCGAAGCGAACGAGCTCACGCAGATTCAGTCGGCAATTACGTGGGCAGGGAACGAGGGGGTAAAGCTGGTTCTCGTTGGTGGACGCGATGCGTGGATGGTTCGCGATCAGCTGAAGGCAAAGGACATTCCGGTGATCATCACCGATATCCAATCACCTCCGTCGCGCATCTGGCAGGGATACAATGAGGTCTTCACACTCCCGATGAGGTTGCAGCAAGCTGGCGTGCGATTCTGCATTACAGGAGAAGGGAGTCCGTCGAATTCGCGCAACACCGCTTACCATGCCGCGAACGCCGCTGCGTACGGACTGCCAAAAGATGAAGCACTGAAGTCCGTGACGCTCTATGCGGCACAGATTCTCGGCATCGCGGACAAGGTTGGCTCTCTCGAGGTTGGAAAGGACGCGACGCTGATCGTCACCACGGGCGACCCGCTGGAGCCTCAGTCAGTCACGGAGTCGATGTTCATTCAGGGCAAGAAGATCGATCTGAACAACAAGCATCAGCAGTTGTATTTGAAGTACAAGGAGAAGTATCGGCAGCTGTCTACTCAATAAGAGCAATGCCGAACAAGCTTCGAAAAGCGAGTCAGGGCGCCTCACCTGGGGCGCCATTCTTGTTTTGCCAGCCTCCCGTCTGTCGAGACACAATTGGCGATCACATCGCCTGCACCACTTCTACTTCATCGTACTCATCAGCCAGGGCACACCCAGAACCAACAAGGTGCAGAGATAGAACAATCCGCATACAAATCCGAGTTTCCAGAAGTCGTCTCTGGCAATGAATCCGCTTCCAAAATAGGCGGGCGCCGGCCCCGTTGCGTACGGCGTGATCACTCCCATCAACCCCAGTGAATACAGAAGAAGAAGTGAAAATGGCAGGATCGGGATGCCGGGAATTGCCATTCCGATACTCAGCATCACGGGTAAGAGCGCTGCTGCCTGAGAAGTCACGCTCGTGAAGAAGTAGTGAATCCCGAAGAAGAATGCCACCAGCAAGACCATTGCGATGCCTGGCGGAACGCTTGTCAGTGGCTCGGCTGCCGACGCGGCCAGCCATGTGAGAAAGCCCACCCTGTTCAATCCCTCCGCCAACGTCAGCATCGGAATGAACCACATGAGGACGTTCCAGGCATCCTTGTTCGTCACCACCTCGTCCCACTCTACCACACGTGTCAACAGCATCAGGACGACACAGAGAAAAACTGTCGCCGTCGGGTCGATGAACTCCGATCCGAGCAGGGGCAGTGAGATTTCCTTATTCGCACCGGTAATCCAGAGAAGAATTGCCAGTAGGATCAAAGATCCCATGAGCTGCTCTTTCACCGTGACGTTGCCCATGGCAGCAAGTTCCCGCGATGCCCACGCTGGCGCTTCTTTGCTCGTGACAATCTCCGGCCGATGTATGAAATACACCAGCAACGGAAGCAGCAAAGCCAGAAATACTCCAACGGGCAGGAAACCCATGAACCATTCTGTCCACGTGATGTCGAGCTTTGTCATCTGTCGGACAACTGCCAACGCTGCTGCGTTTGGTGCAAGAGCAGTGAGGAACCACGAGCTGGTGATCGCCGTGGACGCAAATGACACCCAGACAAGGTACGATCCCATTCGACGCGAGGTGGAACCCGGCTCCGACCCAAAGAGAGGCGGCACACTTGAAGCGATCGGGAGAATAATGCCTGCGCTTCTCCCCGTACTCGAGGGAGTGCCCGGGCCGAGGATGATGTCGGACAACATCAGTGCATATCCCAAACCGAGCGTTCTGCCCCCAAGATGTCGAACAAGAATCAGAGCGATGCGCCGGCCAAGGCCCGATTTCCGATATCCCAGTGTAAAGACATAGGCTCCGAAAATCAGCCAAACGGTCTTGTCTGCAAATCCGCTCAGCGCCCAGGAGATCGACCCGGAAGAAGTTGGCTCGACGTAGCGCATCACCGTCGCAAAGGTCAGAGCGCAAAGCGAAACAACCTGCAGAGGAAGTGGCTCAAGAATGATGGCAACCATCGTTGCGGCGAATAGCGCAAAATAGTGCCAGGCATTCGGATGGAGCCCGGCGGGCACAGGGATCAGCACGATGATAAGCCAGATTCCGAGCGGGATTCCGGCGCGCCAGGTGGTGCGTTGAACCGTTGTGGTTCTTGCGTTGTCCATTGAGATAACCATTCCTAACCGGAGGTGCCGCAAGAAGGAAGGCCCAGCCGCCGCTGAGTCCCTGTTAGACGAAAGCGCCCGCTGTGGACGAAAGGATCACAGCCGCTCGATGAAAGAACTAACCACCGCGTTGTACTCCGACGCCCGCTCGAAGTAGACAGAATGACCGGCATGGGAGATTTGCTTGTACGTCGCATTCAGCATCTGTGACGCCAGCGCAGAAGCTGCAACCGCCGGGAATACGATATCCTCTTCACCCGTGACAAAGAGCACCGGCACAGTGAGATCCAGGATTTTCTCCAACGGCAGTATCCGCTCTGCGTGAATTCTCTTGCGGATGTTCTCGCGGTATGACAAGGGCGTGAGTGAGTTCAGCCGGTGGTACATATAGTACAACGCCTGTTGCTCAAGCGCCATTCTTTTCCCGGTCGCCGCTAAAATCGATTCGCCGTCGAGCGACTTCTTTGCATCAGCCGAACGCCTTCTCCATTCCTCCAGCATCTTGCCTTCCGCATCCCCAAGGCTCTGAAAATCCAAAGCTCCGCTGGAGGATGACATCACGAGACCCTTGACGCGGTCGGGAGATCGCAGAGCAAACTCCAGACAGGTCCAGCCCCCCATCGACTGCGCCACGAGAAGGGTTTTCTGGATGTGAAGGTGATCGAGGAGCGCCGACAGGTCATCGGCGAACGCTGCACTGCCGTACAAGGCTGGAGCTCCAATGGAAGGCCAGAATCCACGATGCGAGAATGTAATGCATGTAAACCATTCGGAAAAAAATGGAATCTGCTGCCACCAGGAGAGGTAGTTGCCCCCGAGGCCATGCGCAAAAACGAGCGGCGGACCTTCACCAACAACTTCGTAGTAGATTTCGCTGCCATGAGGGCGAATTGTGCTGTTTTCACGCAGAATGGTCGGTCGCATCAGCTCCCCGCGAGTGTTTCGTCATCGCGCTTCAGAGGCGCGGTTGTAAAACCTATCCAGCCATACAGGAGTGGAAAGAAGAAACCAATGTAGTTGAACACCGCCCAGGGAGCATACAGCCACGTCGAAACGCCAAGCGTCCCGGTCATATACACTCCTGCAATCGCCCACGGAATGACCGGTACGATTGAGTGTGCTTCTTGTGTAGCGCGCGCCAGGTTTTTCGCAGCGAGACTTCTTGCCTTGAACGCAGGGGCAAAGAGCTCACCCGGAATTAAGACACTAAGATAGGCTCTGCCGGTAACCAGTGCGGTCGTCAGCGCTGCCGCAACACCGGATGCTATGAGTAGCGCAGTCGTTCTTGCATAATGAAGGATTCTCTCAAGCAACAGGTCAAGCATGCCGGCTTTCTGCACAACTCCAGCGAACGCAAAGGCGCAGAAAGCGATCAGTGATATTCTCATCATCTCCTGAAGTCCACCACGCGACAAGAGTTGGTTGACTTCCTGCATCGACGTCGATGCTTTGTAGCCGGAAACACAGTACTCCATGCCGACAGCAAAGGACTTTCCCTGAAGCCACGCGGCAAGGATCAGTGCAATGGCAGACGAAAGGAGCATGCCGGGGATGACAGGCTTGCGCATGAACGTCAGAACCAAAACAACAAGAGGCGGAAGGAGCAGAAGCCAGTGATACGTGAAATTCGTACGAAGGGTTTGCTGAATGAGTTCGATTTTTTCGATGCTGACGCTGTGCACAGCAAACTGATTCCCTGCGATCCAGTAGACGACAAGCCCGACAGCATATGCCGGCAGCGTTGTCCACGCAAGATGTTGTATCGTATCGATAAGGTTGGATCGTGCTGCAGCAACAGCAAGGTTCAGCGAAGCTGCAAAGGGAGAGATTTTGTCCCCAAGATAGGCGCCAGCAACGATCGCTCCTGCCGCCGCGCCCATGGGAATTCCCATCCCCTGGGCGATGCCGATGAACGCAATGCCAACAGTCCCGGCCGTACCGTACGCCGTGCCCGTCAGAAGAGAGATAATGCCGCAGACCACGCATGCTGTCACCAGGAAGAGCGACGGAGAGACGATCGCCAATCCATAGTCAATCAGCATTGGTATCGATCCGCACGCGATCCAGGATGCGATCATAACGCCGACAACAATGATAATCATCTGTGCGGGCATGGCTTTCGCGATCGAATCGATCATGCCATTCTCGATATCTTTCCACGTGTAACCCAGCCGAAGCGCCACAAAGCCTGCGACGCATGACGAAGCGATCAGGAGGATTTCAACCGGAAGTTGAAGCCAGCCATAGCCAACTCCAAGCAAAATTGCCATCCCAACGATTGGAATGAAAGCTTCGGTCAGGGTTGGTTTACGCTTGGACGTCTTTGCATTGTTATTTGCCGCCGCTTTTTCGCTCATCAGGGATTCCTTTACTGTGCTGTAATTCTGTAAACCGGATAGACACTTCCTACCGTACGAAGCTTCGCAAACTCATCATACTGGACAAGCCCCCACATAGAAGAAGGCTCCAGCGCAATGGCAATCATGGTCCCGTGCTCCTGATTCATCGGCACAATCACATCCCCTTCCTGCAGCACAAGATCAGATTTCTCCACCTGTGTCGTCACATACCAGGTCGGTTTGTTCTCCATCCACTTTGTCTGAACATCCATGACAGAATACTTTTCCACTGCCTGCTTCTTCGGCTGCCTCACTGTTTCGGTGACTACCTGGTGCCGCTCGAGAAACGCCAGAAGTTCTTTCTGATTCTTTGGCACGACATAGGCTCGTGGCCGGGGTACCGTCTCAAGAGACGTCACGATTGGTGCACTTGCGAAAGAAGCCGCGGAATCGCGGTTGGACGTCAGACTCAGGACGGGGAGCTTAATCTGCTCTCCTTTGTAGAGATAGTCCATCTTCATGATGACCGGATCTTTTACTTTCCCGACACTTTCGAGCTGCTTCCCGACCATGGAGCGGATCTCGGCATGATGTGTGTTCACGAATTCAAGAAACGCTTCAATCGTGGCGAGCTGCGATGTGGCGCGTCGCTCGAGCTCGTCATTCATATTCCTGCCATTCTTCCCCTCCAGGATGAAGGAGAAACGATTCAAAATCGCGAAGCTCTGACGGCCGTCATCGATGCTCGTGGTACTCGGACGGACAGTGTCTGCAGGACCGTTCATTTTCAAGTAGTTCGCAAACGAGACGCCAGAACTCTTCAGGCGGTCTTCCATGAAGGGGAACAACTTATTGAGGGCGTACGCTCTGAGTACGGCCGGAACATTCAGATTCGTTGGAGCGCCGAATTGTGCGTCGACAGAGCGGACATAGCCGACGTCGCGAAACTCCTTCCGGTACGCAGCATACTCATGGACATCGAGCGTAACCTCCGGTCGAAGCATCTTGAACACCGCATGCACTGCCCGCACCTCGGGCTGACCCAGAAGCAGATGGTCTCTGTTGAGATCCTCACCATTTGCGTTCGCCCGCTTCCCCGCTTCGTTGCCATCGGGGTTGACACACGGCATAACCGTCAAATCGATATTGGACAGCAGCGAGGCATCTTCACCGGCAGCAATTCTCCTCAGCAACATCAACGCCGCTTCTTTTCCGGACGGCTCATTGCCGTGTTGCTGGCAGAAAATCAGAACCTTGATCTTCTCCTCGTTGTTCGATGGGCTGATATGAACAGCCGGGATACTCCGCCCCTGAACCGTCTTTCCCACCTCGCTCATGCTCAGGCGGGAGGATCCGGTCGTGAGCTCACGGAGATACTGCATCATCTGCTCGTGCGACGTTGCCTGCTTGAATCCGCCTCGTTCAAGCGGCGTCACGGAGACCTGCGCCTGAAGGACGAAACAGGTGAACAGAGTAGAATAGAGGAGCATTTCAATCTTCTTGACCATGGATCAACTCTTCCTGTGCATTTCGTCTGGCATCACTGTTTCAACCTTGCTGGTCCCGGCAACGTACTGAACGATCGAAAGCCCGATTTCCGCTGTAAGTTGAAGGTCCTGTTCAGCAATGCACTCCTGGAATGAGTGGGCGTTCTTGAATCCCACTCCAAGATTGAGCGTTGGAATTCCATTCGCATTCAACGCATTGGCATCGCTGCCACCCGGATATTTCAACGGGACCGGCGTCAAGCCAACGGACCGAATCGCATGACGTGCCGCAATAATCATCGGATTTTCTTGTGGAAAACTATAGCCCTCGTATTTCGGGGTGAATTGAATTTCCACCAGACCACCTATTTCCGTTGCCACCTTCCGAAACGTGCTGGTAATATAGTCCATTTGCCGCTTGAGCCTGGCCTTATCGGCATTTCGTGTCTCACCGGTGAGCTCGACAACGTCGGGAACTACATTGATGGCCTTTCCGCCATGAATTGTCCCGATGTTCAGCATACCGGTTTCATCCCAGCGACCAAGTTTCAGTTCTGCAATCGCCTTGCTCGCAATCTCTATGGCATGGATTCCTTTTTCCGGCGATACTGCCGCGTGAGCTGCACGGCCATGTACATTCGCTTTGAATGACACCGCTCCCGGAGCTTCGACAATATAGTGCCCCGGTGAAGCCTGGCAGTCGAAAACAAATCCAAAGTCGGCCTGGACATCGGAACGCTTGATGTGTTTTGCACCATACATCCCTGCTTCTTCACAGACGGTGAAGAGCACCTCCACAGTCCCGTGCTCCAAGTTTTTCTCTTTCAAGGCGCGAAGAATTTCCAGAATCACCGCCACCCCCGCTCTGTCATCGCCGCCTAGAATTGTCGTTCCATCAGACATGATGGTACCGTTTTCGCGGCGGTGAATGAGATGCTTGGTGGGCTGAATAGTATCCATGTGCGCACAGAGAAAGATCGTCGGTGCGCTCACGTTCCCATCAAGCCGCGCCAGGACATTTCCAGAATTCCCTCCAAACGTCGATCCCGCATCGTCCATCCGGGGCTCGAGTCCAAGAGCCTTGAGCTCCGCCATGAGATAACGGGCAACTTCAAGCTCCTGACCGTGAATACCATCAATCAGTCCGAGCATAAGAAATGTCTGTACCAGCCGGTCGCGATCAATCATAACGTGCTTGTCATCTCTATGTGTCGACTACCTGTCCAACTATTTCAGGTATAGCATTTTCACGGTCGACGATTGCCGCTCACTTGTCAGTCTGCAGAAATACATCCCGCTCGGCAATCCCGTTGCATCCCAATGAACCGTATACGACCCGGGACTCTTGGTTTCGTTCACGAGTGATGCAACCTCCCTGCCCAACGCATCATACACCGCCAGCCTTATCAAGCTGACAGCTGATAGCTGATAGCTGACAGCCGTCGTCGGATTAAACGGATTCGGATAATTCTGGAGCACAATACTGCGGGGTAAGAGATCCGGTTCACGCTCCACCTTCGTCGTAGCTTTCAGAAGATACTCCCCGGCTGCGGTGGCCATTTTCCTGTAATCGTGACCCACATCCGGGACATCGATCAGGCGCCAGCGCAGCGAAGGATTGATCTCTTTCCCCTTCTGAAAGAAGTATCCCCCCCTCTGAAAGCGGTTCTTTCCCTGAACATCCGAAAGAGAATCGACATTCAAATCAGAATCTCTGAGTGTATCTGCCGTTCCGCGCATGATCACGAGGTTGCGCTTTGTATACTGAACAAGTTCCGACAAGCCCACCGAAAGGAACGGGTGTTTGACGCCCCAAGGGAAAACAGTTGTCGAATCCGGGGTGGTATACCATCCGGGATTTGCCGCAATGGCTGTCGTTGCCAATGAGTCGTAGGCAAAGAGCACCCACCGATGTACGAATTGCCCTCCGGCTGAATGACCCCAGAGTGTGTAGGAAGAATCCCTCAAACCGAACCCACGCGCAATGACTCGCTCGATATCCTTCACAATCGTGAACGTCCACTTCTCTTTCATGTTCAGAGACCCCGTGCCACCACTCCCGGTGAACATGTTTCCCAGCAAATACGAGTCGCTGCTCCAATTGCCTGAGTCAAACCGTGGAGCAATCACCACTGTGTTATTTACCGTGGCAAACTGCGTCCACGCCAGCGCATAATTCTGTGCGTTCCGGTCGGTCCCGTGCATGGCTACAAGGATCCGGGATGAAGGCGAAAACGACTGTGGAAGATAAAGCGTCACCTGCACGGGTCTCGATGGATAGACGGGAATCTTGTGGAGATAGGTCTGCAGGGCGCCTTTGCTGAAGACCTGCAGTTCGAGGGAGTCTTTCTCCGTCCCCGAGGAAGCGAAGACTTTATAGTAGGTGTATTTGAAATCAGACTTGAGGAGACGGACCTGCACGGAGTCTCCCGTGGCCCGAACCGTATCACCAACTACGGCAAAGTCCCCACTGAACTCATCGATCGTCGTACACATCACTCTCCAGTCAATCGCCTTCCCCCGATAAGCTGTGCTGACTCTCACGTAGGTTATGCTCACGGGTTGAAACGGAACCATCCGTTCAATTAGTTGTGCAAAAAGAGTCGGGGCTCCCGCCGCCAACAACGCGAAGAACGATATGAGGACGCGATGCATTAGAGGCGAATACCAAGTGAGAAGACGTGCACCGATGTGAACACGCCGAATGCGGCGTAGGCGTAGTCGACCGTCACCGAGCTTTCACCAGAACGCAGCGTCAGCCCAGCACCAAGCGTCAGCCCCTCCTCGTCAGTGTTGAACACATAGCCGCCGCGGACAAAGAACGTTTTGGCGAAGCCATACTCGCCCCCGATGCTGTAGCGTTCCCTACTGTCCATCCGGTGAATGCCGTCAATGGCGGCTGTGAACGATGACATCTGCGATTCAACCACTCCGCCGCTGCCAATGATGGGCATGGACAACGATGCCCGGTAGCTTCGGGGAAGAGCATAGGTCTGCGTCTTCAAATCCGCCTCCACGAGAGGGTTGATCTCGCTTTTTGTATCAAGATCTACCGTTTTGATGAGATCGCTGCCGACCATCTGTAAGGAGGGACCGAAATTCTGGAACGAGAGACCCATTTTCATATTGTGGAAGTTCGTCCTCAGCAGCACTCCAACATCAAACGCAACTGTCTGGGCACTCGTGTTTGCGATCCGCTCGGAGACATACTTGACGGTGAGCGCCGCACTCACGTTCTCCATAATGAAGCGTGAATAGGTGGCCGAAAGCGCCAGGTCTGCGGCGTTGTAGAATGTTCCCGTGCCCTTCGGCGATTGAATCGTCGTTACTTCAATGTCACCAGAACTGACCTGGTTTGCGGAAAATGCGACGGCTCCGTTCTCCCCCATTGGCAGTACCATCCCGAGGTAGTTATGCGCAATCCCGGCAATCCATTCTGTCCGCGTAACGCCAACCTCGAAACGGTCAAATGCCGCAACTCCCGCTGCGTTCCAATAGAGCGCTGAATAATCATCGGCAATGGACGTGAACGCACCAGCCATCGATACCGCCTTGGCGCCAATCGGGATTTTCAGAAACTGCCCGCCGGAAGTGCCGACTTTGCTGAACTCCTGGGCCTGTGCCAATCCGGCGATCATGCACGCCAGCAGAAATGAGCACCCGATAGTCTTTGTGATGTTCATGCTCATCCTCCACTCACTTGATAATAGAGAACTTGCCGACGCTCTTTTCACCATTCGGCGTCTCGACAACGTAGATGTAGAGCCCGAAAGCCACTTCGACTCCGGACTGATTCGTCAGATTCCAGTCTTCATCGCCTGTCCCATTTGTGTGAATGAGCCGGTTCACGAGCTCGCCAGTCATGGTGTAGATCCCAATAGTGCACTCCGGCGGGAGATACATGAACCGGAGTCTCCGACTGTTCGCGACCTGCTCCCACGACGCGTTCACAATGAATGGATTTGGCACGACACGAACTCTCGACAGGCTATTCTGGACGATTTCCCTGTCCCGCTGAACCGTGGGCACCGTGAAACGAACACGGAGTGTATCATACGCCGACAACTGACTGAACGACTCTATCGTGAATCTCTCGCCCGTCACCGGCAGCCTGCTGCCGGTCGCCCCGGATGTTCCTATTGTGACCGTGTAGTACCATTTGTACAGACTAAACGTACTGATGGTGTCGCCCCGAACAGCATAGGGAGCATTGTTGATTCTGATCTCATCGCCCGAGTCATAGGCGTTATTTGCGTTTTTGTCGATCAGCACGCATCCAATCTGAAACTCCTTCCCCGGCACAGTCGTGTTCCAGATCTCAAACGGGACGCTGTACTTCCTGACCATCGGCTGATAATGCCCTGTGAGCCCTGCGGCAAACGATCCCGCCGACGTGAACCGGAATTCGTAGTGCGCCCCAATGCTCAGCGTGTCGGCGGACGCATTCTTGACGGCATCCTTGACGTACCACTTCCCGTCGGGATTCAGGTTCGTGCTGCCGTAAACGTTGTTCCCATTCTGATCGGTGATCGACTTCACACTCCCGGTTTGGGTATCTCCGTCGAGGCGTAGTCGGAATCCATCAACGACATTCATCGCATCCGATCTCAACGGTGCTTTCGTCAAGCGCACACGTGTCCGTTCATTGGTGACGTAAAAGCTGTCCGCCGGCGTGCCAACCTTGTTGTTGAAGGAGAGCAAATAGCTGTCGCCTGTCAGCGCGGACGGATCCACGATCTGGACAGTCACCGTACTGTTGCCGGCCCCGGAGAGCGGCGTTGTCGCGGACGTCGCCGCAACATATCCGATGGGATTGGAGCGCGGCGTGACATCCACGAGGTTTGCATCAGAGGCGGTGGTGCCGCGGGCAGACTCCAAAGATTCCAGCTCATTTGCCGCGGAACCCGAATCGTAGGCTGTGATCGTGTAGGAGTAGTTGACACCATTCGAGACCGTTGAATCGACAAACGTATGAACAATACCGGTATTGTCCCCAAGGTAGTTCGCCGAGTTCATCGGGTCAGAGCCCTGCACGAAATCGATCTTGTCGAACTGAGCGATCGGCACGTACCCGACGAGCTTCCCTTTTGAATCGGTGATTCTCTCACCCCACGTTGACCCCTGATCTACACTCCGATAGATTTTGTATCCCTGAAAGTCCGCGACCTTGGAGATCGGATCGATAGCCTCCTCAGCCGCATCGTCCCAGTAGAGTGTCACTCGTCGATCTCCAGCCACTGCGCGCAGTTTTGGCGATGGAGGGGCCGCGGGTCCGAGGAATTTGTTCAGATAGAGCTTCTGCGCCATGACGAAGTTCTTCTTCAGATCCGCAAGGTCGTTCCCGGCGGAAAATGCTATCGTCATGCGGATCGTCGAATCGGGTTTGAGCGTGAACGGCCCACTCGTGACAAAGGCACACCAGTTGTTCGGACCGGGAGATTTTCCCTCCGCGGTCAGGCTGAAATCATCAAAATGAATATTGGATCCGTGAAAATAATCTGCCCTCGTTGCGAGAAGGTTCTTGCTATTCGGATCGCTGATGATCACAGGCCACATCTGCGCGTCGGTACCCGGTGTGACACTCCCCGAAAGGTCCCGGAAGAAGTGGGCGTCTGTCACGCCGAGGTTAAAGGGTGTTCCGAGCACCAGCATGCCGAAGACTCCCTTTTCAGGATTGCTCGGGAGGGAGCCGTTATAGTCGAACTGATAGAACGCGTTGTCATACCCCTTCGGGTTGATACTGGAGTTATATGAACCCCACGTTTCTTCAAGCACATCACCGAATTGGAAGTCGATGTAGTAGCCGAACCAGCAACTGTCGAGCGTTTTTCCGCTGTTGTTCGTAATCCGCAGGTCATAGAACTGAATATCCTCGGCGAATCTGCGTCCGTAGGAATACGCCTGATCGTCGTAGGTCAAACCAATCGTGACCGACGGCGCTTGCGCGCTCCGGTCGGTCATAATGGCGTAGACTTCACGATCTGCAGCAAACTCTCCGGGAACTTGTTTGCCGAACGTCGGGGACGACGGATCAATATCCTCCCGAAACCTTCCTGGCCAGAATCGCCAGACATTCTTGTTCGCATCATAGTACGCGGCTTTTTCTGTTACAATCTTCTTATCAGCATCGGAGAGTGAGGAGAACGGACCTGTCGGCGCGTTGTGCCAGACCTTCGCGGCATCAAAATACCCCTTGGGCCACGTGAGAGGAATGTCACTGTGTGCGAGGCGCGGTGCGCCGTCCGGTCCGAGGAGCTCCTCGGGCTGGTCGTCTGCGTGATAGTGTCCCCGTGCTCCGACTGGAGCCATCCAGTCTTCGTTCCGGTACATTGTGTACGAGTCGAGAACATTTCCTTTGTACGCAAACATCACGGACACATCGTCCATCGCGTTGAGATCACCCAGGTTGGGATTCGTGACCCCTTTGCTCTTCGGCCACCGAAAATTGTAGATGAGGTTCTGATAGTATGAATCAGAAATCATCCCCTGGTTGC
>Ga0233420_10000343_pt1 | contig 20555 bp, 22 predicted proteins | sample Watercolumn_Mata_4_FD_183009 | JGI IMG/M metagenome (GOLD analysis project Ga0233420, IMG submission 183009) | Freshwater microbial communities from Lake Matano, South Sulawesi, Indonesia - Watercolumn_Matano_2014_102_MG | ecosystem: Environmental > Aquatic > Freshwater > Lake | place...
AGAAGTTCAAGAACGGGTTGTGATGCGGTCATCATTTGTTGTGCTCCTTGAGTTTTTGACCAAGGTAGCACTTGCTGGCCAGTCAGCTGGCTACGTCTTCAAAACACAACTTTTGAAAATAACTCGTCTCCAACCAGTGGTTGGAGTTTTTCATGCCCGCTGTACTCCAGATAGAACTGGCGCATGTACCAGAGGTTTTGAACCGAAAAACCGGCGACTCCGGGAAACTCGTGCCGTAAATCCAGAGAAAGGGTCTCCACGACTGACCTGCCCCATCCGGCCTTTTTCTGACGTTCGGCTATCATCCGTCCGATATCCCAGTAAAGCCCGACCAGCTCGGTATTGACCGCTTTCAGCGCCGCGTACTGCGCCGAACGGACACGCTCCTTCACCTCGGCAAAAAGTTGCGCGTAATCCGAACCCGGATTGCTCTTGTTCAGTCCGGTCACTTTTCTCCTCCAATAGAAATCTTTGATTAGCCTATTCCTCAGAATTATACGAATACATTGCGTCATTTTTCAACACATCCAACGCAAAACGCAAGGGGGCAAGGCCATTAAACCTGAAAACAGAGCATAAGGAAACCTCCCCGTTGGGCTGGGAGGGAGATCGGATGCACCCATTTCCGGGTTTCAGCGTTTTTCTCGAGTCCCGTTGGGAATTTGAAGAAAGGCAGAAAATGCGAGATTCTGCGAAGCCCTTCGAGAACGCCGGTACAAACCGACGATGTTTGTCCCGGAATACGAGCAGACACACGGACGCTGGTCCGTTACCGCAAAAGTCAGGATGTTTCAATTTACAAACAAGTGAGCGCGCGTTGCGCGCCATTAGTCAAGCTTCGATGATGCTGATTCGCAGTGCCAGATCCTTGAAATATTCCTGAGACCAGATGTTCAGGCTCCCGGCATCCCGCACAAACCGTGAGACGTCGTTCGCTGCGGAGGAAACATCGAGCATGTCGATTCGCCGTTCGAGCAACTGACTGAATTCCTGCATGGTCAGGCGCTCATTGTGCAGATGCCTGCTCTGCGTTGCCCTGATGATGAAATGGGAGAGGTTCATGGGAATGCCGTTGCGGATATACCATTCGAAATCGAACCAGTCCCTACCTTTTACCCGGCTCTTCCAGTTTCTGTAGAGCAACGCATGCATTTTACCGGCAAAAAGGTCCGGCAGGCTGAAGCATTTAACGTAGAACGAGAATGGCTGCAAGAGCAGTTTTTCCTCAGTTGCGAAACCGAGCGGAGGAAGAGTATCGACTTCGAACTTGATCTTGACACTCCTTTCCGCATGAACAGCAAGGCTGAACTGCCGGGTATCGCCCTTCAGAAAAGCCGATTCGATACCTGATCGGACGGTTTTCTTTTTAGCCGATATATCGACATCGAGCCCCAATGCGGAAAACTCATCCTTAACAGCACTGAAATACGGTTCAAGGGAAAAGTCGGCATCGGGTGTGAGAAGTGAAAAATCCAGATCTTCGGAAAATCTGGGCAATCCGTAAAAGATTCTCAGGCAAGTCCCTCCATAAAAGGCAGCTTTCTCGAAAAAACCCCCCCGATACAATCCGGCGAGTGCCACCTCCTGCATTACTTCGCGCAATCCGTTGACGGCTCCATCGGATGTGGTCGTATCGTATTTCTCAAGCATCTGTCGCAGTACAGTCATGACGCCTCCCATTGCATACCGTTGACCATCAGCAACAGTGCTCGCAGCATATCGGTTTTGAGGCCTGCAGCCATACAGGCCCTGATCACTTCAGGATCAAACCGTGCCACGGAATCTTCATCGATGCGAAGATCATCGAACAGCAGTTCCTGCAGTGCCCACTGCGACTGAACGTTCAGGTTTCGGGTGAAGATGAGCTTATCGCAGAGCGCCTTTTCAGGCGATGCCATAAGGAAGCCGGTTTTATCGGCATTCTCAACCCGGTCGATACCGACCGCGTACAACTTCGGCTGTGAATGGGTATAGGAAAACCGGCCTATGGGCAACCCGTACTTTTTCCCCCTCTTTATCGTCATCGAGGTTACCTCGACCACCCTTTCGGGAATGATGCCGTAATGGTGCAGGGCATAGTCCATCGAAACGTAGGATGGGCCGTACAGTAGATTTGCAACAAGCGGCAGGGAGAGCGGTACTCCTGTAATGTCCGGCGAAACGGCGTACAGTCCCTTCCTGATGGAAAGCAGCAAACCCTCGTCGATCATCCGGAGGATCTTGTCATTCGGCGACCGGTATTCACCGAGGATCGAGAGCAGGGTGCCATGGGTCAACGGCACACCACCGAAAACCTTAAGCCGCTTTTCAAGCCGAATGGACATATTATTTTACATGGATAAACGATAAATAGTCGATTATCCATGTAAAATAGAGGATTACATATTCAATCCAAAATATATTTCTCCCTGCAATCCCCAGGCCGTTCACAACAACGCTCACGTTCCCTCACAACACTTCCCCTGCCTAAAAAAAATCCGGCAACCTTATGGGGCTGCCGGGACGATAACGGATAATGGGCGGAATATCACTCATCCGAGAACACCTTGCGGTACTCCTCCTCGGTGGGGTGGTCGGCGCAGGTGACGGTGATGCGCCCGGGAATGGCGGCGAACATGGTGCTGAAGTTGCGCACGCACGAGGGCGAGGCAAAGAAGATTTCGTCGATGAAGTCGAAGTCGATGCTCTGCTCCAGCTCCTGCGCGCCGTGCCGGTACACGCAGAGCGGCGTGACCGTGTTGCCGAGCGACTGCAGCCCTCCCACGAGAAACTCGTCGTGCAGGTTCGAGCCCGGAAGGAGGATGCTCTCGCCGGTGATGCCGTGCTCACGGCAGAGCGTGATGGTGTCGCCGCCCCCTTCGCTCTCGAGTGTGAGGTCCGGAATCACGCCGTGCAGCTGCAGCTCCGCCGCGGCCGCCTGTCCCGTGGTGCAGATGCGGTTATGGGCGAGATGGCGCACATCGCGCCCGCCCTCGAAGAGATACTTGAAGAAGTACTTCACGGCAAACTTGTTCTGGAACAGCAGCATGCTGTAGCTCCGGATGTCGTCGAACGACCGGCGGAGCAGCTCGAGATCGGCACCCTCGATCTGGCGGCAGGGGACGTTGATGGTGACGCACTCCCTGCTGCTGTACCGCTTCTCCTCGCCTCCCGTTACCAGCACCTTCTTCTTTTTCGAGTACCAGTTGTCGGCGATGAACCGGGAGATGTTGTCGCCGATGATGAGCAGGGCCGGCGAATACACCGCGCGCTGGCGCCTGCGGAACTCGTCGAGCGTGCCGGTGAACACCTGCTGGTTGTAGCGCGTGGCATTCTGCACCACCGCCACCCTGGTCTCGGGGCTGCGCCCCCTGGCGGCAACCGCGTCGAGCACGTCGTGCACGGTTGAAGCCACCATGTAGTACACCAGCGTGTCGGCGTCCGGCACCTGGATGCTGCTGACCGGATGGCCGGTGCAGAAGGCCACCGACGAGGAGATCTTGCGCATGGTGAGCGGTATTTCGGTATAGGCGCTCGCGCCGTACGCCGCGGTGATGCCGGGGATGATTTCGTACCGGACGCCGTTTTTGCGCATTTCGTCGATCTCCTCCCCGCCCCTGCCGAACACGAAAGGGTCGCCCCCCTTCAGCCGGGCCACAATCTTGCCCTGCAGGGCGTGGCGCACGATTTCGCGGTTGATCTCCTCCTGCTCGAAATGGTGGCTGTCCTTGCGTTTTCCGGTGTAGATCTTCTGCCCCCTGAACTGGTCCACCAGTTCGAGGGAGACAAGGTCGTCGTACAGGATCACGTCCGCCTCGTGCAGCACGCGCTGCGCCTTGACGGTCAGCAGCTCGGGGTCGCCCGGTCCTGCGCCGATGATGTAGACATATCCTTTATTGCCGTTCTCGGTAGCTGTCATAGTGGTACTTCTTTATCGGCACCTCTATAAAGTTATTGCGCGCCCACATTGCTGCGTTGGTCGGTGCTCGAAATCCTCATGTACGACGTGTACACTCTGGTTTCTCCGCTTCGTCCGCGCTGCTATACTCGTGCTCCTTTATGGAGCTTGCTTCTTTGATCGCTCATCACACTTTATAGAGGTGCCCTTTTGTATTACGTTACTGCAGAAGCGTGTCGTCCTCCTGCATCATCTCCCTGATCCTGTTGCGCCATTCGACCGACTTCTTCACATTCTCACCGTTCGATGAAACCGCGATGGTCATCTCCTCTTTCCTGATGACCGCCGGCGAAATAAAGCTCGACAGCTCGCGGTTGTCAACCACGTTCACGAGAATGCCGAGCCGCTCGGCGTCATCGCGGATCTGGCGGTTCACGTCGTGATCGTTCGTGCTGGCGTAGACAAGAAAGGCCCCTTCGAGGTCCGAAGGCTCGTACCGCTTGACCATTTCGGTGAACCCCTTGCCCTGCAGCTCCGGATGAATCTCGGGAGCGAGAATGGTGATGTTGCGGGTGTACTGCTCCACGGTCCGGATTTTGTGCATGGCGATCTTGCCCCCGCCGACAAAGAGAATTTTCCTGTTGTCTATCCGGATGTTGAGCGGAAGAAATACTTTTTTCATGAGTGCCTGGTTAGCTGGTTGGCTGTCAGAGAAAGAACGGATATGGTGCGGTCTTAAATTCCCGGTTTGCGCATTCAGACGAGGAAAATAGTGTTTTCCGGCCTCCCTCTGGCAGCGGAAAAGGGCGTCGATAAAAAAAGCCTGCCCTTGGTGAAAGGCAGGCTTGTGCATGAGGCCTATGCTTCATCCGGCTTACGACGCCTGCTCCCTTTTGACGGTCACGGCAATCTTCAGAAGCAGGGTCAGCACAAGAATGCCGACCGCCCAGATGCCGAGCGTGACGCCGAGCTCCGTCAGGGTAACGCCGTACTCGGTGATCTCCTCGAGCGGGTTGGGCACGAATCCGCCGAGAACCAGCCCGACTCCCTTGTCGATCCAGATGGAGACGACCATCCCGGTGCAGGCCGCGATCAGCCAGTTGTTCGTGTGACGAAGCTTCTTGTTGAAGAGCACCGCGAGCGAGCCCAGACCGAGAAGCATCGAGAACCACATCCAGGGCACGAGGTTGCTCTTGCCCTCGAGGCCGAAGAAAAGGTACTGCAGACCGTGGATGTGCGACGGAACATTGCTGTAAAACGCGGTGAAGAACTCGGTGCCGATCATGAAGAAGTTCGCGACACCGGCATAGGTTGCCAGAACGGCAAGCTTCTGGCGAGCCTCGTTGCCGGCATCGAAACCCGTGGTTTTTTTCAGGACGAGGGTCACGAGAATGAGCAGCGAGGTTCCTGCAGCAAAGGCCGATGCGAGAAAGCGCGGCGCGAGCACGGCGGTAAGCCAGAGATGACGGCCGGGCAGTCCTGCATAAAGAAACGCCGTGACGGTGTGGATGCTGAATGCCCAGGGAATCGAAAGGTAGATGATCGGCTTCACCCATGCCGGTGTCGGCACGCCCTTGCGTTCAGCGCCGAGCACGGTCCAGGCGCTCACGAGGTTGATCAGAAGATAGCCGTTCAGCACGAGCATGTCCCAGAACACCATGGCGTGCGGTGAAGGATACAGCAGCACGTTCAGGACGCGGTCGGGACGGCCCATGTCGGCAAGAATGAACAGCATGCACATCAGCGTTGCCGAGACAGCCATGAATTCACCGACGATCACGGTTTTCGCGAACGCTTTCTGGTTGTGCAGGTAGTATGGAATCACCACCATCACGGCGGATGCCGCCACCCCGACAAGAAAAGTGAACTGCGCGATATAGAGGCCCCAGCTCACGTCGCGGCCCATGCCGGTCACGGTAAGCCCTTCCCACATCTGCCGCGAGAAGGCAGAAAAGCCCGCGGCGATGCCGAGCAGCAGGAATCCTATCCAGAGCCAGTAATTCCGGCTCCCTTTCAGAGCTTTTTCAATCATGACGGTGCATTAGATAATGTAAAAGACCGATGGTTTCGTGCCAAGTTCCGGCTTCCGCTGCATGGTTTCATTCGACTCCAGGAGCTTGCGGATCTCCGAAGCTGGATCGTTCAGGTCGCCGAACACCAGCGCAGCCTCGGGACATGCCTCGACGCAGGCAGGCTCCTTGCCCTTTACCAGCCTTTCGGAACAGAAGTTGCACTTCTCCACCACTCCCTGCATGCGGGTCGGGTACTCCGTACTGGCGAGCTTGATGCCCTCCCTCGGGTCACGCCAGTTGAAGCTGCGCGAACCGTACGGGCAGGCCGCCATGCAGAAGCGGCAGCCGATGCAGCGATGGTAGTCCATGGAAACGATGCCGTCCCAGCGCCTGAAGGTCGCTTCGGTAGGGCAGGCTTTCGTGCATGGCGGTTCGGCGCAGTGGTTGCAGAGCGCGACGTAGGGCCTTCCGGTCACCTCCGGGCTCTGGAACTGGTTGCTTGCCGTTGGAAAGACGTTTTCGTAGGAGCTTTTCCATATCCATTTCACCTCGTCCTTGCGGTTGCCGAAATCAGGCACGTTATGCGTGAAATGGCAGGCAGCCACACACTCCCTGCAGTTGCCGGTGCACTTGCGGGTGTCGATGAGCATGCCCCAGCGGCGTTTGCCAGGCACTGGCTTTTCATCCCATGCGGGAAACACGGTTTTCTCGAGGGAAAGTGCCGGAAAGAGGCCTGCTGCGGAACCGATGCCTGCAAGCAGTCCGATACCGGCTTTTTTTATGAATGATCTGCGATCTTCGTTCATCAGGGCGCCTCCATGGGTGAAATATGGCAGTTCCAGCAGTTGGGCTTCACGTTGGCGTACATGTGGCAGTTGAAGCAGAACATCCTGTTGCTGGAATGGCAGTTCAGGCAGGTGTTCAGGCTTTTGTCGATCTTCCTGCCGTCGGGAGCCACCCAGACACGATTGCCTTCGCGCACCGAAGATTTGCGCCACTCGGCAAGCACGCGCATGTGATTGGCTTTCATGAACGCTTTCGGGGCTATGCATGCAGCACTGTCGACCGCCCCCGAAGGAGCCGGGGAAGCAGCATTTTCAGCCATGCTCTCCTGGTGCCGGAAAGCGTAGAGCGCTGCAAGCAGGAGAAGAAGCAGGCCTGCTGCCGTAAGGACAAGTTTCTTAGTCAACGTCGACCTCCTTCTCTTCAAATCCGGTCATCGGATCTTCCCTGAGGTCTTCGGTTCTCATTTTCTCCCCGTCCATCACCAGGGCATTGCCGACCAGTTCGTGCAGGCCGTAGACGGCAACTCCGGGGTTCCAGTACCGCATGAGCGGCGGCAGACTGGCCCGGTCGATGGCGCAGATGGTAACCAGGGCATTGACGTCGTGCTTTTCCCTGACATGTCGAACGGCGTTCGCACGCGGGAACCCGCCTTTCATGCGGATTTCCATATACTCCTCGGCATTGAGACCGCTGCCCGAGCCACAGCAGAAGGTCTGTTCTCGAATGGTGTTTTCAGGCATTTCGTGAAATGAGTTGCACACGTTGCCAAGCACGTAGCGAGGCTCCTCGAACATGCCCATCCCCCGGGCAACATTGCACGAGTCGTGGAAGGTGGTGCGCAGATGGTTGTTCCGCTTCGGATCGAGTTTCAGCTTGTTGTTGCGAATCAGGTCAGCGGTGAATTCGGCAATATGCACCATTTTCGTTGCTTTCGCATTGGTGAATTTCGTGCGGGTGATCGGCGAGACCGGCTCCTCAAGGAAGTTGGCCGGGCCGTTCATGGTGCTCATGTACTGGTGCACCACGCGCCACATGTGTCCGCACTCGCCGCCGAGAATCCACTTCACGCCGAGCCGCTCGGCTTCGTGGTACATTTTCGCATTGATTTTCCGCATCATGTCGTTCGAGGTGAAGAAACCGAAGTTTCCGCCTTCCGATGCGTAGGTGCTGATGGTATAGTCGAGCCCGATGTGCTCGAAGAGCAGGAGATAGCCCATCATGGTGTAGACGCCGGGATCACCGAAAACGTCGCCGGACGGGGTGATGAAGAGAATTTCCGCCCCCTTCCGGTTGAAGGTGGGGTTCACCGACACGCCGGTCAGCTCCTCGATATCATCGACCAGGGACTCGATGTTCTGCACGAAGGTGTGCGGTTCGATGCCGAGATGGTTGCCCGTGCGGTTGCAGTTCGCCACCGGGGCAAGAATCCAGTTGTTGTTCAGGCCGACGAGCTGCAGAATCTCACGGACCATGATGGTGATCTCGGCAGTATCGATCCCCATGGGACAGAATACCGAACACCGGCGGCACTCGGTGCACTGGTAGAAATACATGTACCACTCCTTCAGCACCTCCCTGGTGAGCTTGCGCGATCCGGCAAAGCCCTTGAGGAGCTTCTCGACCATCGGAAAATCGCCGCGGTAGACCGACCGGACCAGTTCGGCGCGGAGCACCGGCATGTTCTTGGGATCACCCGTGCCGAGAAAGAAGTGGCATTTGTCGGCGCATGCGCCGCAACGCACGCAGGTATCGAGGTACAGTTTCAGGGAACGGTATTTCTTCAGGCGCTCCCGCATGGCGTCCATGAGGGTTTTCTCCCAGCCGTCCGGCAGCTTCCAGTCATCGTCGGTGGCGATCCACTTGCGAGGGTTCGCGAATCCGAGGTCCTCGACCACCTCCGGTTTGGCCGGAAAACAGAAGTTTCCTTCATGAAACTCAACCGGCATCTCCCACCACTCTTTCGAGGCGTAATCGCCTTTCAGCGTGCTGGGCTTCTCCTCCATCTCCCGGATGAGATCGGCTTGTTTGGCAACGTATTTCGACATGGTTACTCCTTTTCAACCGGCAGTTTCGCCTTTTTCATCTTTTCGCGGAATTCGTCCTCGTACTCACGGTAGGTACGGAACTTCATGGGCTGCCGCCAGGGGTTCACATGCATCTTTTCGCGGCTGTTGTTCACCATGGCACGGGTCGGGCTCAGGAATATCGCCCCCATGTGCACGAGCTTGCTGAAAGGAAAATAGAGGAGCAGCATGCAGACAAGAAAGAGGTGCACATAGAAAAGCGCACCGATCTCGCCCGGAGGATCGAAACTGAAGCTCATGAGCCTCAGCATCTGGTCCTTGACGGCCATCACATCGACTTTGGCGATGTAACGCATGAGCACGCCGACAACAACAATTCCGCCGATGAGAAAGAGCGGAAAGTAATCGGTCGGCAGTGAAATGAGGCGCATCTTTGCATCCGCCACGCGCCGCACAAAGAGAAAGGTTGCAGCAGCGAGCGCAAGTGCGTCGGTAACATAAAAAGAAGGAAGCGTGATATCGAAGAAACTGTCGTACTGATCGAGAGCTTCCGCCAGGCCCGGCACCATGACAAAGAAGAAGCGCGCATGGCGCAGCACGATGACGAGGAGTGACCAGTGAAAAACCAGACCGCCGAGCCAGAGCCATTTGTTCGAACCGTACACAAGATCAGGTCCTTTGCGAAGCTCGGCCCTGGTATTGCGGAACAGTGAACGGAACAGGAGCACTTCGGAAAGCACCCTGATGGCAGCAAAGAAAGGATTGGATGGGCTTTCGATCCTGTTCGGCCTGATCCAGTCCAGCGATTTTTCCTGTCCGCAGGTGGTGGTGATATTGTACGGTACCGGACGGCGCAGCCAGTCGGCCATGCGAAAAACGAAGCCAAAAAGAAACACCGCTGCGGCAAGATAGGGAATGAGAACGCCGAACAGGTAATCGAGGCCTGCATACTGCACACCGACAAAGGGAACCAGCGCAAGCACGGTTACCATCCCGAGAGGCATGAGAATCTTCTTCATGAGCCGGTCCTCCCGAGCAGCATGTGCATCTTGCTGCGGCTCTCCTCCACCTTCAGCTGGTAGATGGTTTCACGATGCTCCATGAAGCGGTCGAAAGCTTCGAAAACGGTCTCCTCGATTCTCTCCCGGCAGAACGATGCGTCGGCTTCCGGCCCCCCGGTCTCCTGCAGGATTGCCGAAAGTTCGCGAAACAGCGAAAGGCTCCGCGAAGGACGGAATGGATGAACGGCAAGAATGCGCGTAACGCGGAGGACTCCTTCATGGCAGAGATCGCTATCATTATGGAATCCGTCAAGAATCATGCCCATGCCGTCGGCAAGCGCTTCCGCCAGCGGAGTGCCGGGAGCCATCTTCCCGGTAAAAAGGTCCAGGCCACGTTCATGCCATCGATGAAGGATTGTTTCCCGGTTTTCCCGGATGATCCGCTCCCAGGTACGCTTCATAGGATCAGGATGGAAGGTTTACCAAAAAAAACTCAAAGCCAGCTGTTCACCTGATGCTCCACAACCAGATCGACGAATCCGTCGTAATCGATGCTCGATACGCCTTCGACAATGTTCGAAATACCACGAGCATCAAGGTCGGGACCCAGGGCATAGACCGGATTGTTTTTCATGACGCCTGCAAGAGTTTCAGAAAATCGATTGGCCTGCTGTACAGCATAGACGCCATCCTCGATGAAAAGCACCGGATCGCCCGGCTGGAGAAACCTGATGCAGGTTTCAAGGCTGTCAGTTGAAAATGGAGATTTATTGATGGTATGCAGCATTGAGATGAAACTTAATGGTGAATAATGACATCCTGTTCCTTCATGAGTGAGCCTATTTCGGAGGATTCAAGCACTTCGACAGCAACGACGAGATCCTCTTCGCCCAGCCCTCTCTCCTCAAGCGACACCCGGTCGACATACAGTTTTTCAACATCGTAACCGTCAAGCGCCATAAAGGTTTTTGCAAATCCCTTGATGCCGATACCTGCCGTATCCTGATTTTTCTTCAGCGAGTAGACCCCGTCGCCGATGAACACCAGCGACAGATCCTGCTCGTAGGCAGCCATAATGAGAATCATCTCCAGACCTTCGTAGGTGTAGATGGTGCCGTGAGGCGCCTGGCGCATCACATGCATGATCTTTTTCACATTTTCGTTTCCCATGGTGTCAGTCTCCGAAGGTTAGAAGTCTGTCATTGCGAATTGCTATGTCGGTAAGGTTGCCAAGACCGGTGATTTCACTGCCTTCAATCAGCACGTCATCACAGATGCCGCGCCGCTTGGATGCTGCGATGCAGGCCAGGATTTCAACGCCATGTTCCTTGTGCAGCTGACCCCAGCGGGCGGAGATATGCCGGTCGTCCTGGGGCGGGTCCATCAGTTTTGTGACGTTGGTCACCCCGTCGTTGTACAGAAAAACGGCATCCACCGTGTGTCCTTTCCTGATTGCTGCTTCGGCAAACTTGTATGCCGTATCGGCAGCCTGGTGGTTGTAAGGCCCTTCCTTGAGCAGAATTCCAATTTTCACGGTCAAGAAGTCTTGTTGTTAGGAAAAAAAACAGACCGCTCCAGGCTTGCTAACAGCACTGGGCGGCCTCTTCCATGACAGCCTCGTACAGAGGAAGCCAGGTTTCGGCGTATTCCGCAAAGGGTTTCTCCATATACTGTGCGAAATAAAGCGCATCGGCTGCTTTCCGGATATCGCCCGCCCTGAGGGCCTCGAGGGCCTTGCGGCCATAAGCCGACGTATCTTCTGCGGTCAGGACAACCTGCCGCCAGTAATTCTGTGCTTCCAGCCGGCTGACGCTGGTTCGGGGCAGCGCCATGGCCTCCTTGAGCGAATTGACTGCAATGCCACGCGGCCCGAACACTGCGGTCCAGCCTGTTTCAGCCCAGCCGGCAGTGCGGGCGAGGGCTTCTTCGGTCTGATGGATGAGAGCTTCGTACATGTACTGTGCAGGTTGCTGTTAATGTTGCTGATGCTGCCGGTCAGTGGAGTCAGGCGGAAGCAAAAGGACAAAAACTTTTCACTTCCCTCTCCCGACTCCTGCCTCCTTCTTATAGCCCGTCCCCCATACCCATCTGGATATAACCCGAAGGACAAACCAGTGAACAGATGTGGCAACCGACACATTTCGTGTAGTCGGTATACACCTTCTCGCCCTCGGGATTGTCCCGGAAACGGGTGACGGCTTCCTGAGGACAGAAAGATACGCACTGTTTGCAGTCGAAGCAAAGGCCGCAACTCATACAGCGTGTGGATTCTGCCTGTGCCACCTCTCTCTGAAGCGCCACGAGCAGCTCGTCGTGATTGCCGACCACCTCTTCAGGCTCGATGGTCTGACGTTTTGCCTGGGACGAGTGGAAAAAATACAGGGTATCCTGCTTCTGAACCTTGGTCACCTCGCGGTACCCCTGTTCGGGAAGCGGCTCGCCCTTCAGAAACGCATCGATCGCTTCCGCTGCCTTGCGCCCATGGCCGACAGCCGTTGTAATGAGATCGACCTTGATGGCATCGCCGCCGCCGAACACCTTCTGCTTGCCGGCAACACGGAAGTGCCGGTCGACTTTCAGCCATGGCCTGCCGCTGGCAATACTTTCAAGCCCCTGCATGTCGGTTGTCTGACCGATAGCCGCAACCACCATGTCTCCATCGATCTCGAACGTTTCGCCGGAGCTCTTGTAGCGGAAGAACGGTATGGGAGAGTTCCACCCATCTTCGCCCTTCTCCTTTTTCACCATACGCGAGCACACAAGGCCGCGAACGCCGTTTTCGCCGGAAAGCAGCCCGGTCACCCCGGTCTGGTAGTGCATGATGGTCCCTTCACGGGCAGCATCGTCGAACTCGTTCTCGAAACAGGCCATCTCCTCGCGGGGCACGCCGGAAACAATGACGGCTTCCGATCCGAGACGCAGGGCAAGACGCGCCACGTCCATGGCAACGTTGCCGTCACCGATAACAATCACCTTTTTACCGACCGGAATGTCGTCGCCCATAACCTCGTAGTTGCGCAGGAAATCGATGGCGTTGGTGGCGCCCTTCACGGCTTCGAATCCCTCGATCGGGAGACCGCGGCCAACCTGGGCTCCAACGCCGACAAACACGGCGTCATAGTCTGCCTCGAGCTGTTCGAGCGTCACCTCTTTTCCGACACGCACACCCATTTTCAGCTCCACGCCAAGATCGGTGATCCGTTTGATCTCGGCCTCGAGCACCCTGCGATCGACACGGTAGCCCATGATGCCGTAAAGCACCATGCCCCCAAGCTTTTCGTTGGCGTCATAGATCGTGACGGCATGCCCTCTGCGGCGAAGCTGGTATGCTGCCGAAAGGCCGGCAGGACCGCCACCGATCACCGCAACGCGTTTTCCGCTGTCCGGACCCGGAGCAGGAAGTTTCAGGCCGGCTTCGATACCGTAGTTGCCGACCGCCTGCTCAAGCGCATTGATGGCAACGCTCTCGTCGTGATACTGACGGTTGCAGCCTTTCTGGCAGGGATGCGGACAGATCCTGCCCATGACTGCCGGAAAGGGGTTCATCGTGACGATCGTCTCCCACGCCTCTTTCCAGGCGTCTTCGCTCTTTTCCGTGCCGTTCAGGATACGGTTGTATCCCCGGATATCCTCCCCTGCAGGACACTCGGCCGTACAGGGAGGTGTCTGCCGCACATAGATCGGGCATTTGTGACTGCTGTCACCGAAAGCCACGATCTTGTCCGTCCCTTCAAGTTCCCTGAAAGGAGGAAACTGGTAGTTGTTTGCAAAATCAAGAATAGGATTTGATTCCACCATGGTCGTTTTCTCCTTCGGTTAGAACCGGACGTGTGCCGACTGGTTGAAGGTGGTTCTGGCATGACGGTAGCTGTCGATCATGTTGTCGTCGAACGTCAGGCCGGTTTCTTCGAAAAAGCGCTTCCAACCGATACGGTTGATCCACTCGCCCACACGCTCCCAGGGACGACCACCCGCCTTATAGGCGGTAAGAATCTTGCCGATCACCTCGGTAACTTCAGGCCAGCGGGGCGGATTGTTCGGCAGGTTGTGCGCAACAATGCTCATGGTGGAAGGTTTCGTGCGGGCATTGCTGTTCTTGCCTCCGACCCAGACTGCGAATTTCGAGTGCTCGGGATGGTTGATCTCCATGGCGGGACATGCTCCGAAACAGGCGCCGCAGCAGATGCACTTGGCTTCATCCACCATGAGCGACCGCTTGCCGTTCACCACGGTCGGGCGGATCGCCGCGACAGGGCAGCGGGCAACGGCTTTCGGCAGCTCGCAGACCATCGCCAGGTGATCGTGGTTGATACGAGGCGGACGGGTATGCTTCACCACAATGGCAATATCTGCCTGACCACCGCAGTTGATGGAGCAGCAGGAGGTTGACAGACGCACCTTGTTGGGCATCTGCATATCCTTGAACTCCTTGTAGACATAGTCCATCATGGACTTCACCACGCCGGAGGCGTCGGTTGCAGGAATATCGCAGTGCAGCCAGCCCTGGGTGTGGGAAACTGCAGAGACGCACATGCCGGTGCCGCCGACAGGGAACCCGAGAGACTCGAGTTCAGCGATCATCGGCTCGACATGCTCCTTGTTCGGGGTCAAAAACTCCACGTTGTTGCGAACCGTGAAGCGAAGGTAGCCGTCAGCATATTTGTCGGCAATATCGCACAGCACGCGAACCATGTCCACCGTATCCTGGCGGGGAGTTCCAGCCCTGACGGTCCAGATGGCATCACCGCTTTCCGCTAAGTGCATAAGGACGCCAGGCTTCGGAATCTCATGGTACTTCCATTTGCCGTAATTCTTTCTTACCACCGGATGAAGGGCCTCTTCATAGGTATGAGGACCCGACTCTATGGTCTTCCATGTTCTTTGGTAACTGCTCATGATGTTCTTTATTCCGTTTGAAGTGTTTTCCGCCCGACGGACGGGATAGTTGCTTCTGATTCAGACCCCTTCCGGGAGCGCCGTGCCTAGTACGGCGCCTTGAAATACGGGTTATCACGCGGCCTCGAGACCAGATTGATATCGGCTTCGAGTCCGACGCCATCAAGGAACTGCTTGAGACCGACGCGCTCGATGGTTTCGCCGATACGCTCGTGATCGAGCCCGGCGTCTTCCCACCAGTCGATAATCTCTTCGATCTGTTCGATGAAAGCCTCGATATCCTCATCGGTCTCCATCTTCATGAACGGAATAACGAGGGAACCCATGTTCACGCCAACCTTGAGCGTGTTCTTGCCTCCCATAAGCAGCGAAATACCGCGATCCCTGCCGGGAGAGAGCGCCTTGGGCATGACGTTCAGGCAGTGCATGCACCGGACGCAATCCTTTGTCTCGATATGCATTTCGCCGTCCTTCAGCGAAATTGCCCTGGTCGGGCAGAGGTTGATGACCTGGTTCACCAGGGCATCCATGCCATGCTTCTCCGTCCAGGCTTTCACTTCGGCGCGATCGACCTGAATGGCATCACGCCACGTACCGATAACAGCAAGGTCGGAACGCATGATAGCGTTGGTGCAATCGTTCGGGCACCCCGAAAACTTGAATTTCAGCTTGTAGTTCCATTCCGGACGATGCAGAACGCCGACAAAATGTTTCAGCGCCGTAAGATGGAGCTTCAGGTTGTCGTAGCAGGCATTCTCGCAACGGCCAGGGCCGATACACGACACGCCGGTACGCATCCCTGCGCCGGCACCGCCGAGATCCCAGCCTTTCTGGTTCAGCTCGTCGAAGCACTGCTGCACCTTGTCCTGTTCGATACCCTGCAGCATGATATCACCGGTCTGGCCATGCAGGGTGATGATGCCGGTACCGTGCTTCTCCCAGATGTCACACAACTCACGCAGCATGGCTGTATTGTAATGCAGGCCCGGAGCAGGCTGGATCCTCATGGTATGGAACTCGGCAGCCTCGGGAAACTTGTCCTTGATCATGGAGTAACGGGTAATGATGCCCGCACCATAACCGTCGACGGTTACAAGACCGCCTTTCCAGTACCCCATCTTCGTATTGTAGGAGTATTCCAGCTGATCCATAACTCCGCGAAGCATCGGCTTTCTGGTCCGCTCGGCAAGTCCCTTGAATCCGGAAATAAAGCTTGGCCAGGGGCCGTTCTCCAGTTCGTCAAGCATGGGGGTGGGATTGAGAAACTTGCCGTTTCCGTTCCCTCCGGCATTGCATCCCCCGCAATGATGCACTTCCTGCGAAGCCGCATCTTTCGCACCTTCCATAATTCCTCCTTTAGTTCACCGTTAAATTGGGTTTGAAAAAGCGGTCCATACGCATTACACGCAGCCGGTCGGCTTCGGAAGCCCGGCAATCTTGCAGGCCTGGAGCGCAGGACCTTTCGGGAAAAGACCGTACAGGAATTCGGAAGCCTCTTTCTTGTCCATGCCTTTCTCCGATGCGATTGCCTTTGTCAGCACTTTTACTGCAGGAGCAATCTGGTACTCCTCATAGTAATTCCTGAGAAACCTGACCAGGTCCCAGTGCGCTTCATCCATCTGGATATCTTCGCCTTCGGCAAGCTTGACGGCCACATCCTCGTTCCAGTCCTCGATATTGACAAGGTAACCGTTTTCATCGGTCTCATAGCTGACGCCGTTGATTTCAATGCTCATGATTGTTCTCCTTTGGTGATGATTGAGTGTTAACTATTGCCCATACCGCCAGCCGGACATCTCCGGGCATGGCACGCAGGACGCTGCCTTTAAAAACCAGTCATATATTTATATGATTATATAGTAATAAAGGTAAACCTGTTTTTCAAATCCTGCACAAAAAAATATTTTTCAGTTTGTCAAGATATGGCAGCGCAGGATGCTGAAGATGCGACACAGCATGGAATGCATGCCCTGCACTCAGATACCGTAACATGACATAAGGGGTTGGACACCGAGTGCCCTCAGAAAATACCGGGGAAAAACAGCACCAAGAACACCGAAGTGGATATAGATTTTTATAGTAATAAAAGGAAGCCTGTTTTTCAAATCCTGATATCATTTTTTTAGCCCCCGGAATGGAACCCGGCATCTCCAGACCCCATCAGTTCCGGCTTTTCCACTCACCGGCAAGGGCGGCAAAACGCCCGGCCCAGGCCAGAGTGCCAGTCGCATGCAGGTGTGCATAGGTAGCAAGAACATTTCGATAAAGCACACCGTCCCGCTTGCCGGTCACACCGGTGCCCCGCATGACATCGAACTGGTAATGCTCCCCCTCCGAACCCGAAACCGGAAAGGAGTAGTGGAATTCATGCGCCCGGACATGGGCATCCTTTGCAAACCACGCTGAATCCGAGACGCTCCTGAGCTCGACGTAGCCATGACCGGCCGGTCGCGACCGGAAACCGATATCGAAAGGCAGCACTCCGGCAAGGGAATAGGTCCTGCCTTCGCAGGTGCCGCTTCGTGAAAGATAGATCAATCCTCCGCATTCAGCATAAATGGGCATCCCGGATGCCGCTCGTTCCCGCACATCCCGCATGAGCTGCCTGTTCGTTTCAAGAACAGGAAAAAAAGACTCGGGAAATCCGCCGCCAAGGTACAGGCCGTGCACATCGGGCAGCGGTCGCGGTTGCATGGAATCGATGAACACCAGTTCAACACCCTTGTCTGTCAGTGCGCGGAGGTTTTCGGGATAGTAGAAACAGAACGCCGCATCACGGAAAACCCCGATCCTTACCCCGTTATACGGTATGGGCGGCACTTGCGCCGCATCAGGGTGCTCAAGGGGCGGGGCTTCAGAAAAAAGGGAACGAACGGCGTCAATATCGCAATAGTGCGCCACCTGTTCGGCTGCCTCCCGGACGATTGCTTCCGCCCCGGACGACTCCCCTGTGGTTATCAGTCCGAGATGCCGTTCGGAGATGGAAAGGCGTTCATCAGAAGGAATGGCACCCAGCACCGGAACGTTGCAGAACGTTTCAATGGCAAGCTTCTGTTTATCGGCATGCCGGGCGGTGCGCACCTGGTTGAGAATGACGCCGGCGATCCTGACGCGGGGTTGCATGGACTGCATCCCGAGCACAACGGCTGCAGCACCGCGACTCATCTTCCTGCTGTCCACAACAAGAAGCACGGGAGCACGCAGCATGGCTGCAAGACCTGCGCTGCTGTCAGAACCGTCAAGCGACAGACCGTCATGAAGTCCGTGGTTCCCCTCGATAAGGGAAAGCGTCCCTTGCAGGCCGTTTTCGGCAAATGAACGAATGCAGCCCTCTGCACCCATCAGCCAGGGATCAAGATTGCAGCTCTCCCGACCGGAAGCCAGACGATGCCACATGGGATCGATATAGTCGGGACCTTTCTTGAAACAGGCCACCCGCTCCCCCCTGCCGGCAAGTGCTGCCGCCAGGCCGAGCACAACCGTCGTCTTGCCGGAACTTTTATGGGGGGCCGAAACCATCAGCCGGGGCAAAAGCGAGACGCTCATCGTCAAATCCTTACTGCAGCCGCCAGGGCGTTTTCAGCTCCGGGCAAACCTTTCAAAAAGAAAAAAATCATGTGCACGATCCGGATCGGAAACCTCCTGTCTGTCATTGACAGGAGGTTCCCCATCAAGGTATTGCCTCCAACCACACCCGGTTATCGGGAATGATGGGTCCGTGATCCCTGCCCAATGCGTCAGGAAACACCCGGTATTACAGCCTGCGCGCTTCCCCGGGACCGGAGCGGATCAGGTTGTTGCGTCGTGTGAAAATGCATGCTTGATCCGGGTGGCCGGCAGGCGCCCCGAACCGTTCAACGAGTATAACACTAAAACAACACATCTCCGAAACAGCAGAAAAAGAAAAACCGCACAGAGAAAAAGCAGGAACAGGGTGTTATCTTTTTATGCTGTACCGTACCGGCCGGATACAGACCCTTGTCCGGCAGCATCCCCCGGATGCGCATCCCAAATATTCAATTGCTCCCATGACGACGCTCGAAAAGTTTGCCGCCGGAATGCCGAAAGCCGAACTGCACCTACACATCGAAGGGACACTCGAGCCCGAAATGATGATTGCAATCGGACAACGAAACGGGGTCGAACTGCCCTGGCCGAATGCCCGGGCAGCGCGCAAGGCATACGACTTCAGGGACCTGCAGTCGTTTCTTGACATCTATTACCGCGCTACTTCAGTGCTCCTTCTGGAACAGGATTTCTATGAGCTCACCATCGCATACCTTCGCAAAGCCGCATCCCAGAACGTTCGGCATACTGAAATTTTCTTCGATCCGCAAACCCATCTGGCCCGCGGAGTTTCTTTTGAAACCATCCTCCGGGGCATTGAGCGGGCGCTTGAGGAGGCACACCGGACATTCAAGGTCTCGACAAAACTCATCATGTGCATACTCCGGCACCTGAGCGAGAAAGAGGGTATCGGGATGCTCCACATGGCAATGCCCTGGAAACGATGGATTTGCGGCATCGGCCTGGACTCCTCGGAACAGGGAAACCCTCCGGTAAAGTTCCGGAACCTGTTCAGCCTTGCGCGTCAGGAAGGATTCATAACCGTTGCCCACGCAGGCGAGGAAAGCAGTTCGGCCTACATCCGCCAGGCACTCGATTTCCTGCAGGTCGATCGCATCGACCACGGCGTGCACTGCATGGAGGATGAGGCGCTGGTCGAAGAGCTCGTGCAGCGTCAGGTGGCACTCACGGTATGCCCGCTTTCGAACGTCAGGCTGAAAGTTTTCGCAAGCATGCAGGACCACAACCTGAAGCAGATGCTGCGCCGCGGACTCTGCGTCACCGTCAACTCGGACGATCCCGCCTATTTTGGAGGATATGTGAACGAAAACTACTCCCAGGCCGCCCTGGCTCTTGCTCTTGAGCGGGATGACTTGGTGCGGCTTGCACGAAACTCGTTCAACGCATCGTGGATCAGTACCGTGCAGAAGGCACTCTACCTGCAAGAACTTGACCGGTACTGCAAGGACAATCCCCGTTAACACCTTGTGCAGCATGTCATGGAAACACATGAACACACCGCCTTTGTCAGGCCGCTTTTTTCCCGGGAAACCATCCGCAAAAGGGTCGCTGAAATAGGCTCGTCGATTTCAGCGGATTTCAGGGAAATAACCGAAGAAAACCCTCTGTGCCTTGTCGTGGTGCTTAAGGGCGCATTCATCTTCGCAGCTGATCTCGTCAGATACATCCGGGTGCCCTGCACCATCGATTTTCTTTCGGCATCGAGTTATGGAAAGGAGATGATCTCCTCGGGAGACGTCACGATCCGCCATGCCCTCTCGGTGCAATCACGGCACGTCCTGCTCATCGAGGACATCGTCGACACCGGACTCACCATCCAGCGAATCTCGGCCCTGCTTTCCGCGCAAAGCCCTGCTTCGCTGGGCATCTGCACGCTGCTGGACAAACCTTCGGAACGGAAGCACCCGGTCAGGATTGCCTACAGCGGGTTTACCGTACCCGACAGGTTCATCGTAGGATACGGAATCGATCATGCCGAACGCTTCCGGCAGCTTCCGTTCATCGGAATCCTTGATTCCTGATCCTGAAGCCATCACTGCCGGAAACGGCTCCGGAAACCGGAAAACCACCCTCGAAAAAAATCGATATTTTCATACAATAACACCAAAATGTCTGAATTATTATTATATTTAAACCAGTCAAACCTAATTTATTAAGGAATAAAATTCATAACCCTTAATAAAACACAGGGGCCGGGGAATTATATGACTGCAGCGACCTGTTGAGAGTAAAAAAACATGCGACATCAGTAGTGTCCGGTTAAAAATAAAAAAGGTCTGAAAACACTTGAGAAAGGGCGATATTAAAAGTGAGCAAACAATTGATATCAGCCGTATTCAAAAGGAGTTCCAGACCATGAAGCAAGTTACAA